>Ga0256404_1000420_pt1 | contig 111063 bp, 89 predicted proteins | sample RumenRJG_01DNA_FD_185990 | JGI IMG/M metagenome (GOLD analysis project Ga0256404, IMG submission 185990) | Bovine rumen microbial communities from Lethbridge, Alberta, Canada - RJG_01 | ecosystem: Host-associated > Mammals > Digestive system > Stomach > Rumen | place: Canada: Alberta...
AAGGTAGATAGGGCAGAGGTGGAAGCATGGCAACATGTGGAGCTGACTGTTACTAATAGGTCGAGGGCTTAATCTGGTTAATAACGGAGAAAAACAAATCGGATTTGTATGAAGTTTTGAAGGTACATTAAAAATAAGACGTAATTCCTATTGCGTCCGTTTTCTATATTTGATATAGTATCTAAATATAGGGGATTGGTCAAATGGTATGACAGAAGTCTCCAAAACTTTTAGCGGGAGTTCGATTCTCTCATCCCCTGTTATTAAACCTTGAAGCAAGATAGTTGTTTCAAGGTTTTTTTCTGTTTAAAAATGAAAAGAGATGTATTACAATGGGCATAAAGTATTTATTTTAAATGATATTAATTTTGTATTTCAAAATGGATTATAAATGTAAGGAGGATTTTAAATGAAGGAAAAGCTTAAGATTAATGTGACGAAGCCGCAATATGTGCAGGTATCTGATATTACATATGCGCAGGTGGATTCGTGGTATGATCACTGTCGCAGAGATTTAAAACTCGATTTAATATATCCGGAAGATATGTCTGACAAGCGTTATCCTTGTATAGTATGGATATGCGGTGGTGCATGGATGAGGATGGATAAGTCAGCACATCTATCATATCTTAGCACGCTTGCTCATCAGGGTTTTGTTGTTTGCAGTGTGGAATACCGCACATCAAATGAGGGCTTCTATCCTATGCAGATAGAGGATGTGAAGGCTGCAATCAGGTATTTGAAGGCACATGCAGATAGATATAGAATTGACAAGGAACATTTTGGTGCGATGGGAGAATCAGCCGGAGGATTTTTGACGTGTATGGCAGCATTGGATCATGATAAGAATCATGATGTCGGAGACTATCTTGAGGAATCAAGCAGTATTCAGGCAGCATGTCCATGGTATCCACCGACTAACCTTAGCACATTTAAGTATAAAGATGCCGAGGAGAGCGCAGCATCTATGGAGTCGCTTTTACTCGGATATAATATTATGAGAAATATCAAGGATGCATACAACAGTTCACCGGTATCCAAGGTGACGAAGGATGCACCACCATTTTTGATTATCCATGGTATAAATGATCAGACAGTTCCATTTGAACAGAGCGAGGAGCTTTACGATAAGCTTATTGAAAATGGCTGTGACGCTGATTTGATTGCATTGGAAGGCGCTGACCATGCTGATCTGCAGTTTTTCCAGGATGAGCTGTGGGATAGGATAATCGATTTTTTCAAGACTAAATTAGGATAAATTATGTCAAATTGCAGCTTTTAAGAATCTTATTTCAAGTGGATATAAAGTATGATGATAAAGGCTATGGCATATTTTTGCAACTGAATAATTACGAACAAACATATTGATGATAAATATAAAACCATAGTATCTTAATTCGTTTAAGATATCTATGGTTTTTTATTTTTGAAATCTATGGAAATATTAAGTATTGCCGAAAGTGATTTGACATTTTTTTAACTTAAAAGAAAAATTGTTATGAAGTAACAGTTATGATTATCACGATATTTTCTCCATAAAATACCACTTGATTTTCTCGAACATATGTTATATAATACAAACAGATGTTCGATTATTATAAGGAGGCATTATGTTAACGTCAGTCAATGCTGATATTATGGAAAAACTTAAGATTCTGTCTGATGCGGCGAAGTTTGATGTTGCATGTACTTCCAGTGGTACATCTCGTTTGGGCAATGGAAAGGATATGGGGAGTGCATTTGCCAGCGGGATATGTCATTCTTTTACGGCTGATGGCAGGTGCATATCGCTTCTAAAGATACTTTTTACAAATGAATGTATTTATGATTGCAAGTACTGTATCAACAGATGTAGCAATGATGTTGAAAGAGTGACATTTACGCCTGAGGAGGTATGTAAGCTCACCATTGAGTTTTACAGACGCAATTATATAGAAGGACTTTTCTTAAGCTCCGGTATTATAAAATCGCCTGAGCATACCATGCAGCTTTTATATAATACACTTTTTCTTTTGAGAAACAAATATCATTTCAATGGGTATATACACATCAAGGGTATTCCGGGCGCTTCATCCGAGATACTTGAGATGATTGGATATCTTTGTGATAGAATGAGCATTAATCTTGAGCTGCCTACCGCGGATGGGCTTAGGGCAGTTGCTCCGAATAAGGTGCGTAAGAACATTCTTACACCTATGAGATTTATTCAAAATGGTATAAAGGACAGCCGGATGTATCATGGTAATAGCAGTATGAAAAACCGTATGTATATCGATGAGCATACATATTATGAGCAGATGGACGAAATAAAGGATAGCGCTGCAAGATTGTCAGAGTATCACAGAAGGCTTGGGGTTACTTCAGATTGTGAGAAGGCAGATAGGCTTGCTGAAAAAAGCTGGGAATCAAGCTTAAGTATCAAAAGACCGGACAGATATTATGTGCCGGCTGGGCAGAGTACACAGATGATTGTGGGAGCAACCGGAGAGAGTGATTATCAGATTATATCAGTAGCAGAGGCAATGTACAACAGGTTTGATATGAAGAGAGTATTTTACTCGGCTTTTGTGAATGTCAATATGGATGAGTCATTGCCGGGTATCGGGCAGCCACCACAGCTAAGGAGAGAGCATAGGCTTTATCAGGCAGACTTTCTTATGAGATTTTATGGGTTTAAGGCGGGAGAGCTTTTGTCGGAGGATAATCAGAGCTTTAACGATTATATTGATCCAAAGTGTCAGTGGGCTGTAAGTCATCTGGAGTGTTTTCCGGTTGAGATTATGACTGCAGATTATTATACACTTCTCAGGGTTCCGGGCATAGGCACTAACAGTGTCAGGCGGATTATAAAAGCCAGAAAGTATGCAAAGCTTTCGTTTAATGATTTGAAGAAGATGGGGGTCGTGCTCAAAAGAGCACTGTACTTTATCACCTGTGATGGTCGTATGATGTACAATACAAAGCTTGAGGAAAGCTATATTACAAGGCACCTTATATATAACGAAAGACCGGATACCATGCTTTTAGCTGACAATAAATCATGCACATATGAGCAGATGAGTATATTTGATTTTATATCCGGATAATTACTAATATTTTTGTAAACTTACAAGGAGAAGTATGCATGGATAATATAATATTGAGATGCGATAACAATATAAATGGGATTTTTAGCGCTATTTATGATGCTTTTGTATATAAAAAACAAATCCAAAAAGAAAATCACGAAGTATACCGGGACAATATTTCTATTGAGATAGGCATTGGAGGAAACTATACACTTTTTTCAAAGATGATAGATATTGAAACAGATGAGGTAAAGGTACAAAAGACAATTTTGACAATTCAAAAGAAGCTTGGTTTTAAGATATATGAGACTGTATTTGATGCTTTGTGCCATTATTCTGATAATAGAGCAACAATAGTGCTTGGATTTCTTGTCAGAGCATTTAAGGTGGGGCAAAGGATTATGGAGCACATGACCGATAAATATGTTATGGAGGTATTTGAGCTTTCAAGAAAGGTAAATAAAGAAGCTGACAAGATAAGAGGCTTTATTCGTTTCAATGATAATGGAAACTATCTGATGGCACAGTTTGAGCCAAAATGTGATTTGATACCGGTTGTTATGTGGCATTTTGTGGATAGGTATCCAGGAGAGAATTTTGTGATCTATGATGTGAGAAGAAGGTATGCAGTGGTTCACCCGAGGCTTAAGGAGTGTTTTTATATCAATGAAAGTGAATTTAAGCAGCTTGAGAGAAGTGTGCCGGGGAAGACAGATAATTTTGAACAGTTATGGAAGGTGTATTTTGAGTACACTGATATAAAGGAACGGTTCAATCCACAGTGTCAGCGTAATCTCTGTCCAAAGTGGTATAGGAAGAATATGGTGGAATTTACCTGAGTTTTGAAAGAAAGTAATTGTTGCCGGTTACACTGTGGTGTGAACAGTAATATAGTGACAGAAATACCAATAAATGATACAATTTATAAATGTATACTTAAACATAAACGATACTATATTAGGGTGATGCTATGCAGATATCAAATTTGGTAAGTCAATATAATAATTCAGTGGCAAATGGTGAGCCTATGACAGGAGCAAAGGGCGTTGAGAAACTGGTATCTTCTTTGAATGAAATGTCCAGAGGAATGATATTTGAGGGAACAGTAAGCAGTGTTCACGGTAATCAGGTGAAGCTTGCCTTGTCAAATGGGCAGCAGATTTTAGCACGGCTTGCAGGAAAGTTTTCATTTGAACAGGGACAGTCAGTTTTTTTTCAGGTGAAAAATAATGATGGAGGCACTATAGAAATAAAACCATATACAGTTGATGGTGAAGGAGCCAACCTCACGCTGATGGATGCACTAAAGGCTGCCGGATTACCGGTAGATGGCAGCAATTTGTCGATGGTGAACAAGATGATGGAAGAACAGATGTCAATTGATAAGGTAAGCCTCAATCAGATGTATCAGCTTGTACAGGACAATAAGGAAATTAATGTAACTACACTTGTGGAGTTAAAACGACTTGGAATTGATATTAATCCGGTAAATGCAGCTCAGTTTGAAAATTATTCCAATGACAAACAGGCTATTACAATTGCTATGGATAGCTTGATAGATGAGCTGCCGAATGCTCTTTCAGCAGAGGATTTATCAATGTATAAGCTTGTAACCCAGGCAAGGGATGTTCTAAATATTGTTACAGACGGACTTTCTGAAAATGTTATTATTTCAAATGAAGGCTATGATCTAAAGCAGTATGAAGCGATAATGAGTGATAATCAATCAGCACCTATAGCAAAAAAACATTTTAATATTGCTGAATTATTTGAATCATTAAACAGTGTTTCAGGGGAATCACAGGGCATTCAGATAATGCAGAAATTAAATAATTTTCTGAAAATAGATAATATGCTTATGCAGGGGAATGAATCAGTTGCACCTAATGAATCAATTGCATCCAATGAACCGGTTTTGCTTAATGAATCGGTTTCGTCTAATGAATCAGTTATATCCAATGAACCGGTTTTGCTTAATGAATCAGTTGCATCCAATGAACAGGTTAAATTACAAGAGGCACCAGAGAAAACAGATACTGCTATAATTAATAAAAAGGTAGAAACAGCAGCAAATACTATTGGTTGTATTTTATCAGATAATCAGATAGAAGAGCTTAATGAACAGGTTAAGAAACTGCTTCCGGATTTACAGGAAAATAATATTTCTTTATATTCAAAGGACAGCAGTGTTGTTGGAATACTTAATGATATAAAAAATATGCTGGAAAATACGCCGGCAAATGCAAATGCTCTGAGACATTTATTTTCGGGAAATGCATTTAGGATTATGTTAAGGGAAGCATTGGAACAGCAATGGATGATTAAACCCGGTGATTTAGAAAAGAATCCTAAGAAGCTGGATGGCTTGTACGATAAAATTGAAAAACAGATAACAAATATGGAAAATATTTTGAAAGCATCAGGAACTGTAAATTCCAAAGCAGAGGCGCTGGCAGATAATATTCGTGGAAATATTGAATTTATGAATCAGATAAACGAGGCATATACATACGTGCAGGTTCCACTGAGGATGAACGAAAAAAATGCCAGCGGACAGTTGTATGTTTACACAAATAAGAAAAGCATGTCTGATCCGGACAAAGAATTATCAGCATTTTTACATTTGGATTTAGAGCATCTCGGGGGGACAGATGTGTCAATTAAAATGTTACATAAGAAGGTGACAACTAATTTCTATTTGGATAATGATGAGTCATATGCACTTGTAAAGCAATTTCTGCCTGTTTTGGAAAAAAGACTGCAGGATAAGGGTTATAATTGTGAATTGAATGTAAATAGTGATTCGAAACAGATGAATTTTGTTGATGGGTTTCTTAAAAAGGATTTGCCACCTACAGGTCAGGTACATAGATATTCCTTTGATATGAGAGCATAGCGGTGTATAAGATAATTTACGAATAGTCACAGATGATTAAAGCTTACTTCAGAAAGACAGGTGAGTTGTATGCATGGCGAAAAGGATAATCGCAACAATAATGGAATAGACACAGGAAAAACAGCCGTAGCTATAGAGTATGTGCCGGGAGAAGCAGCACCCAAAATACTAGCTACAGGCAAAGGTGCTGTAGCTGACAAGATTATTGAGAGGGCAAAGGAAAGCAATGTGCCTACATATAAGGACGATAAGCTTGCTGATACACTGTCTAAGCTTAAAATAGGTGATATGATTCCACCGGAGTTATATGAGGTTGTTGCGGAGATACTTGTTTTTGTTAATGATCTGGATAAGCTTAAGGCAAAGATTGATCAAAGATAATGTGAAGGTTTATAGTATTTGAGGCAGTTATGAATAAAAGAAGTGTTGGAAGTATATATGAGCAGCTTGCGACAGAGCAGTTAATAAATATGGGATACAGGGTACTTGCCCGCAATTACAGAAACCGCTTTGGAGAGATAGATATAATAGCAAAGGAAGGGGATACAATCTGTTTTTGTGAGGTGAAATACCGTAGGGATAATGGCTGTGGCAGCGCTCTTGAAGCAGTTGGCTACAGCAAACAGAAAAAAATCATATCAGTTGCAAGGTATTATCTTATGACACATGGTCTGAATGAATGGACGCCCTGCAGATTTGATGTGATAGCAGTGGATGATGAGGAGGTTACTGTGTTGAAAAATGCATTTGAGGGCAGTCAATAGCTATTGGCTCGGCAGTGCTGGACAGGCATTATTGAACCGTTAATTTATAAACATTTGACCAGACTATTTCATGAAAACCGATAAGGAGCAGGCAATTATAAAAAGTAACGTAACTATTCAGAACCACTGAGAACAAAAAAGCTGATGCGTCATGCTTGCATGTAAGCGGCAGGTTTTCTTGTTCTCAAGGTGGCTCGAATAGAGCCACCCCCCACATATATGAGCAAAATTAGCTGCAAAGCAGCGGGAAAGCACGAGTATCGTGCGGTTTTGCGAATGTATGTGGGGTGGTTGTGAATAGTTACAAAGTAACTATAAATAGTAATTATAAACAGCAATAGTTACCGGCAATATATAATTGAATAGATATAAATATGAAGACAGAGATTAATAAGAATATACAGGCTGAAAACATACACAAAGGTATTGATGAAATTACTATAAATGATTTTGTTGCAAAGAATGATAAAGATGTTCTGGAATTAAAAAAGCACGTCCTTTCAAGCGGAAGTGTTGTTCCTTTGTTACATTTTAAGAAGCTAAATGAGCTTTCTATGATAGAGCATTGCTTTACAACGCGTATTGGTGGCCTCAGTACAGGAATGTTTGATAGCTTAAATTTAAGCTTTACACGTGGAGATGACGAGGAAAAGGTCTTAGAAAACTATAAAAGAGTGGCGGAGGCAATCGGAGCAGAGGCAGGACAGATTGTTACGACAGACCAGACACATACTACCAATGTTTTGAGAGTTGGAAAAAAACAGTGTGGCATCGGTGTAACAAGAAAGAGACCATATACAGATGTGGACGGACTTATCACGAATGAGCCAAATGTTGTTCTTGCCACATTTTATGCTGATTGTGTACCGCTTTATTTTGTTGATCCGGTACATAGGGCAATAGGGCTTAGCCATTCAGGTTGGAGAGGTACTGTAAATCGCATGGGAAAACAGACACTTATTGCTATGAACAGGGAGTTTGGTACCGAGGCACATGATGTCATAGCTGCGATAGGACCTTCAATATGTCAGGACTGCTATGAGATAAGTCAGGATGTTGCAGAGCATTTTGTGGATGAGTTTGCGACAACAGACGATCCTCATGCGAGTGATATTCTGCTCTATAAGGGAGCTGGCAAATATCAGCTCGACCTTTGGGAATGTAACAGGAGAGTGCTTGTGGAGGCAGGAGTGCAGGAAGCCAATATTGCCATGACCAATATATGTACCTGTTGTAATCCTTCTCTTTTATTTTCGCACAGAGCAAGTCATGGAAAGCGGGGAAATCTTGGAACTTTTATGTTTCTTAAGTAATTTTCGCACAATCTATTAAGGAAATAATAAGAAACGCCTAAAGCTATATATGTTAAAATAGGTGTATCGCATTGAATAGTACACTGTGCGGGAACTGATGCTGCCAGACAGTTTTTTGGTTTTTTGAGATAATATAAAAGTCACAGTGGTACTGTCGTATATGAACCGGGGAGAACGATATGCAGTTAAGTTATCGAGATTCAAAGCCTATTTATGAACAAATTAAGGAAAGCATCAGACGAATGATTGTTATGAATGTTATTAAACAGGACGAAAAGCTTCCGTCTGTCCGTGTACTTGCCTGCAAGTATGCAATCAATCCTAATACTATCGCAAAAGCATACAGGGAACTTGAGGAGGAAGGCTATCTTTATACTAAAAGTGGTAAAGGAACCTTTGTTGCTGATGCTAAGACAGCCAGGCAGAGTCTGACAAGGGATTTGAAAATACTCTTTGACCAGGTGGTGACAGAGTTATTTGTGTTGGAAACACCTGTTGAGGAATTGAGAACAAGAATGGATGATGCGAAAGAGCAGCTGAGCATGGAAGATGACTTAGTCAGATTTGTAACACAAGATATGCAGACAGAAGATGTTGTGACAGAGGGTAATGATGATACAGATAAATAATTTAGTGAAAAAATTTGACGATTTTACGGCACTTGATGGTGTGAATATGAACGTGGAAAAAGGAGCTGTCTATGGACTTGTAGGCCCAAACGGAGCCGGCAAATCTACACTTATCAGGCATATTACAGGAGTAATGAGACAGGATGCAGGGGAAGTGTTTATTGATGGTGAGCCTGTATATGAAAATGCAAGGATTAAAGGACAGATGGCTTATATACCGGATGATATGTTTTATTTTTTGCAGTCTGATACAATTAATATGATGCATTATTATAAGGGAATGTATCCAAATTTTGATGAGAAGCAGTTTTACAGGATGCAGGAGTTTTTCCCATCTATAGATGTTAAAAGAAATATCAGAAAGCTTTCGAAGGGGATGCAGAAGCAGGTTGCCTTCTGGCTTGCACTGTGCTGTAAACCAAAGCTTATTGTACTCGATGAGCCTGTTGATGGGCTTGATCCTGTTATGAGAAGACAGATATGGTCTATCATGCTTGATGATGTAGCTGTTAATAATACCACAGTTGTTGTATCGTCCCATAATCTGCGTGAGCTGGAGGATGTATGTGATCATGTAGGTATTCTCAATAATGGAAAGATTATAATAGAGCGGTCACTTACGGAGCTACAGGGCAATATTTCAAAGATTCAGATTGCGTGTCCGTATGGTATGCCTAAGATACCGCAGGATTTTAAAGTGCTTCATATGTCAAATATAGGAAGAGTATACACTGTTATAGTACGTGGAGAGCCAGATACTGTTGTAAAGGCTATTACAGATGGCAAGGATAGTCCGCAGGTAGTGGATGTACTGCCTCTTACTCTGGAGGAAATATTTATCTATGAGATGGGAGGAGAGGACTATGAAGTCAAAGATATCATTTATTAATAGAACAATGCTGCAAAAGAATGTAAAGCTTTACTGGCCAATCTGGACACTGTATACAATAGTGCTATTACTCAACGGTCCGTTTTCCATGTGGAGCAGATTTAAGAATGCAGAGTTTATTTATGGCAAAAACTGGCATAAGTATATGCTTGATATAATATCCCCGGCTATCAGCATGGAGGCAGATATGATTTTTATTTTTGTCATGGCATTGGTTACAGGCATGGCAATGTTCAGTTACCTGTATAATTCGAGAGCATGTAATATGATTCACTCGATGCCTGTGACAAGACGTCAGCTTTTTTCGACCAATGTGTTGACAGGACTGCTGTTTATGTGGATTCCGCAGATAATTAAGTATATTATGTCGTTTGTTATATGTATATCATATGGAAATACTAAGGTGGTGCATATTGGAATCAATCTGCTTGCTGCAATGGGAATATCATTTTTTATGTACAGCCTGGTGTGTCTGTGCGCAATGATTACGGGACAGCTGGTTTCTGTGGCTGTGATGTATGCGGTTGTCAATCTGCTGTATGGAGGAGCGGTTATTGCCATTGCCAATGTGCTCACATATGTATCATACGGGCTTCCATATATGGAATTTGTAAGGAAAATAAGTGTTACGTGGTTTGCACCCATGTTGCAGCTTCTCAATCGTGTAGGATTTCATCCTGGCATGAAGGAAGCAGGGGATGATTATTACTGTATTAAATATACCTTCAGAGGTACAAATACTATCGTAGTCTATGTCATCGCGGCGGCAGTTATATACTTTATTTCTTATAAGATTTATAAGCACAGAGATTTGGAAAATGCAGGAAGCTTTATTGCCATTCCAAAACTTAAGCCGGTTTTCAGATGGGTGCTTGGCTGTCTTGGAGGACTGATTTTATCTACTGTTACAGCGTCGCTTCTGCTTGGACTTAGAATCAGCATTGGCGTTCCTGCAATTATGATGCTTGCAGTGGTGCTTGGAATCATAGCATTCTTACTTTTAGAGATGATTATAAGGAAGAATTTTAAAATTTTTTCTAAGGCACTATTTAAGGAAATCATTGCTTTTGGTGGGTTTGTTGTAGTTGTATTTGGAGGTATAACAGTTTACGGAAATGTGCAGGAAAACTATATACCGAAGCTTGCTGATGTTGATTCTGCCAGTATAGTCATAGATTTTGATATCAACCTGGAGGGAAAGGATGTTGAAAAGATTTTAGAGACTCAAAAGATACTTATGGCGCAGAAAAAGGATTATTTTAAAAAGAGATATAATGATTCCTGGTATATTACAATCTCATATACATTAAAAAATGGAGAAAAGGTCAACCGTGTATATCATACAACCGATGATTTTAATCCACATAAGCAGTGCAAGGCGATTATGGCGGAGGAAAATAAACCACAGAATATTATTAATGCCATAATGCAGTGTGATACGACAGGTATTACCTTTATCAATGGCTCGGCAGAGCAGTATGATGATAAATATGTAGATGTGCTGCATGAGAGCTTTAACGGAAAAGTTGCAGCGGATATTTTTGAGGCTGTGAAGAAGGATGTTGAGGCCGGTGTGATGCAGGAATATAATTTGCAGAGAATGCTTGACGGAGTGGATAAGGATAACAGCTATATGTACAATCTTATGCTGAATTTTACAGTGCCAAAGGGAAACAGGATTGAAAAAAACTGGAATGTCTATGGCGCCACATGGTATGAGGAGCTGTTGGATATGCTTGGTGTGACAAAGGAGTATTCTGATTTTGGTGATGCCCGTTCCGATGGTATTGAGATGTATTCGGTCAACATTAGTTTGGGTGAAAACTGTACTAATCTGATAGCTGTTCTTAAAGAAAATGGATTAATTTCATCAAAAGAACCACTTTTGACATATGAATAGTTGTCTCTGTAAATGGTATTGTGATATAATTACTCTGTTATAGATGTTTTGTTTATTATTTTATCATTATTCTGAATAGTTACAATTAATCTATAATCTAATATGAATTTAGAACAGGAGAGTATATGAGCAGACCAGTAGTGGCCATCGTAGGCCGTCCAAATGTTGGAAAATCTACTCTCTTCAACGCGCTTGCAGGAGAGAGGATATCTATAGTAAAGGACACTCCGGGTGTCACAAGAGACAGAATCTATGCAGATGTATCATGGCTTGATTACAATTTTACCATGATTGATACAGGTGGTATTGAGCCGGAATCCGGAGACGTGATACTGTCACAGATGAGAGAGCAGGCACAGATTGCTATAGACACCGCAGATGTTATTATTTTTATCACAGACGTGAAGCAGGGGCTTGTTGATTCAGATTCAAAGGTGGCGGACATGCTTCGTCGTTCACACAAGCCGGTTGTATTGGTTGTCAATAAGGTGGACAGCTTTGAAAAGTATATGACTGATGTGTATGAGTTTTATAACTTAGGAATTGGTGATCCACATCCTATATCTGCAGCTTCGATGCTCGGACTCGGAGATATGCTTGATGAGGTTGTAAAGCATTTTCCGGATTCATCTAAGCAGGACGATGAGGATGACAGACCGAGGGTTGCTATAGTAGGTAAGCCTAATGTAGGTAAGTCATCACTTATCAACAAGCTTGCCCGTGAGGACAGGGTAATAGTGTCAGATATAGCAGGCACCACGAGAGATGCTATCGATACAGCCATAAAATATGATGGTAAGGAGTATATATTTATCGATACAGCCGGTCTCAGGCGTAAGAATAAGATAAAAGAGGATATAGAGCGATACAGTATTATACGTGCAGTTTCCGCAGTTGAGAGAGCTGATGTTGTCATTGTAGTGATAGATGCTACAGAGGGAGTTACCGAGCAGGATGCTAAAATTGCGGGTATTGCCCATGAAAGAGGAAAGGGAATTATCATTGCTGTCAATAAATGGGATGCCATTGAAAAGGATAATAATACCGTAAAGCAGCACACAGAGAAAATCAGACAGATATTAAGCTTTATACCATATGCAGAGATACTTTTTATTTCGGCAAAATCAGGTCAGAGACTCAACAAGATATTTGAGCTCATCGATGTTGTTATAGAAAATAACTCAATGCGTGTTGCAACAGGAGTGTTAAATGAGATAGTTACGGAGGCAGTTGCCATGCAGCAGCCACCTACAGACAAGGGCAAGAGACTAAAGATATACTATGTGACTCAGGTTTCTGTTAAGCCGCCTACCTTTGTAATCTTTGTAAACGACAAGAATCTTATGCATTTCTCATATACCAGATATCTTGAGAATAGAATCAGGGATACATTTGGTTTCAGGGGAACTGCACTTAAGTTTATTACAAGAGAACGAAAGGAAAATGAGTAAAATGATACTGGCTAGGATTTTAGCATTGGTCGTAGGGTATTTCTTTGGAACCTTTCAGACCGGATATTTTTATGGTAAGGCACATGGAATAGATGTAAGAGAGCATGGAAGCGGTAATTCAGGCACCACCAATACGCTTCGGACACTTGGATGGAAGGCTGGTGCAGTTACTTTCTTTGGTGATTTGTTCAAGGCAATCATAGCGGTTTTGATATTTTATTTCATATATAGAAATACATACCCACAGGCTGTTAAATGCATAGAGCTTTATGCAGGCTTTGGAGCGGTGCTTGGACACAATTTTCCGTTCTTTCTTAATTTTAAGGGAGGAAAGGGAATAGCATGTACATCAGGTGTAATACTTGCCGTATGTCCGATTGCGGCTCCGATATGCCTGGTATTGTTTATTCTTGCTGTAGCCATAACAAGATATGTCTCGCTTGGTTCTATACTGGTTGTTATATCGTTTCTGATTCAGGCAATTGTGTTTAACCATATGGGGCTGCTTGGAGTAAGTGGCAATTATGCGGTCGAGTTTGATATACTTGCTGCTTGTTTTACGGCGATGGCTATCTGGCGACACAGAGCCAATATCAAGAGACTTTTAAGCGGAACTGAAAATAAATTTGGTCAGAAGGCAAAGTAAGAATCTTTATTAATAAGTAATTAACATTGCTGTTTTGATATATGCAATAACAGAGCAGTTTTGATATATACAAATAGTAGTTTTTCGATTACAATAAATTATATAAAATATGAGGCATAGGAAATGAGTAGAGTTGGTATTATAGGTGCAGGAAGCTGGGGAACAGCATTATCCCTGGTGCTTGCAAATAACGGACATTATGTTGAAATATGGTCAATAGTGGAGAGCGAGATTGATATGCTTAAAGAAAAGCATGAGCATATTGATAAGCTTCCTGGAGTAAAGCTTCCGGATAGCATTACCTTTACAACAGATATAGAGGAAACAATCAAAAATAACGATATACTTGTACTTGCGGTACCGTCTGTTTTTACCAGAAGCACAGCAAAGGTGATGGCTCCTTTTGTGAAGGATGGGCAGATAATTGTCTGTGTGGCAAAGGGAATTGAAGAAAACACTCTTATGACCATATCTGATGTGGTAGAGAGTGAGATACCTTGCGCTGATGTGGCTGTAATGTGTGGACCTTCACATGCAGAGGAGGTCGGACAGCTGCTTCCTACGACTGTTGTTGCAGGAGCAAGGACACAGAAGACCGCTGAGATAGTACAGGATCTTTTTATGAATGAGGTATTTCGTGTGTATACCAGTCCTGATGTACTTGGAATGGAGCTGGGAGGCTCCCTCAAGAATGTCATAGCACTTGCAGCAGGCATGGCAGACGGACTTGGCTATGGGGATAATACAAAGGCAGCGCTTATTACCAGAGGAATTGCAGAAATATCTGTGCTTGCGATTGAGATGGGAGCAAAGGCGGAGACACTTTTTGGACTGACTGGTATCGGCGACCTTATTGTTACATGTGAGAGCCGTCATAGCCGAAATAGAAAGGCCGGAATGCTTATAGGCCAGGGATACACAATGGATGAAGCAACAAAAGAAGTCAAGATGGTTGTAGAGGGTATCTATTCAGCAAAGGCTGCATTTGCCCTTGCAGAGAAATATGATGTCAGGATGCCGATTATCGAGGAAGTAAACAGAGTGCTTTTTGAGGATAAGCCTGCAAAGGAGGCTGTCTCTGAGCTTATGCTTCGTGACAGGAAGATTGAGCACTCAAGTCTTGAGTGGGAATAATTAGAACATAGGTTTGGTATTAAATGGCTATAGACAGTCATATATAAATAGCATCAAGGGAAATTATAAAATGAAAATAAATATAAAAAAACTGACAACTACAGCAAAAATCCCTACAAGGGGAAGTGAATATGCAGCAGGCTATGATTTATATGCCGACATTACAGAGGAGGTTGTCATAGAGCCTCATGAGACAGCAAAGATAGGCACTGGGCTTTCCATAGAGATTCCTGACGGATATTTTGGAGCAGTCTTTGCCAGAAGCGGTCTGGCAGCAAAGCAGGCACTTCGCCCGGCAAACTGCGTGGGTGTGTGTGACAGTGATTACAGGGGAGAGTATATTGTGGCTCTTCACAATGATGGAACGCAGGCACGCGCTATTAATCCAGGGGATCGTATAGCGCAGCTTGTGGTTATGCCATATCTGGCTGTTGAGTTTAATGAGGTGTCAGAGCTTTCTGATACGGAGCGTGGTGCCGGTGGATTCGGTTCTACAGGATCTAATTAATCACAAATGAAGCTGTATAATGAAAAAAATTATAGAGATAAACAAATAATAGATATATTAAATAGATATATTAAACAGATATATAAATACATATATACATATATACATATATACATATATACATATATACAGTTGTACATAGTTACAACTAAAACTAATCTTTACTTGAAAAGGGGGACTTATCATGGAAAATCGTATTGTAAAATTTAAATCAAAGGAGAGTGCAGGCTTAAATCTGCATGCTATACCGGGACATTTTGCTACAAGTCATTCGCATATTAATTATTATGTAGATGTGACAAGCATCAAGACCCGTGTGTCCGAGGCAAAGGAAGCTGCAAAGGCTCTTTACACCAAGGTACCGCATCATTCATATATAGATACAATCGTATGTATGGATGGAACAGAAATGATTGGTGCATTCTTAAGTCAGGAGATTGAGAGAAACGGACTTATGTCTGTGAATAAGCACGAGACAATTTACGTTGTATCGCCTGAGATTAACAACGGACAGATGCTTTTCAGAGATAATAATAAGGGTGCTATAGATGGCAAGCATGTTGTACTTCTTCTGGCAACTACCACAACAGGTGAGACAATCAGAAGAGCGATGGAGTGTATCAACTATTATGGCGGCATGGTCACATGTGTTGCGTCTATATTCTCAACCATAGATGAGGTCAATGGAGTAAAGATTGATAAGCTGTTTGATGACGATGATGTGGTAAATTACCAGACATATCCTGTTACAGAGTGTCCATTCTGCAAGAAGGGGCTGCCGATTGAGGCTATGGTCAATGGCTTTGGATATTCTAAGCTGTAATTAGTACGTTTATTGCAGTAATTGCCTTGTAATTGTTTCGATATCAGACTGTGTTTCGTCATAATGACAACAACACGTTAAATTATTTGGCGGATTGACTATAGCCAATTGACGATATGTTTTGTATTATAAAGATACAAAGATACAAGGTAACAGACAGTCAGGGCACTGAACAGTTACATATATGTACATAATACTTAGGAGGTATTTTTTAAATGGCAAGTTTATCATTAAAGAACATTTGCAAAGTTTATCCAAACGGATTTGAGGCAGTTAAAGATTTCAATCTTGAAGTAGAAGATAAAGAGTTCATCATCTTCGTAGGACCTTCAGGATGTGGAAAATCAACAACACTTCGTATGATTGCAGGTCTTGAGGAGATTTCTTCAGGAGAGCTTATCATCGATGGAAAGGTTATGAATGACGTAGAGCCAAAGGATCGTGATATCGCAATGGTATTCCAGAACTACGCTCTTTACCCACATATGACAGTATTTGACAACATGGCATTTGGACTTAAGCTTAGAAAAGTTCCAAAGGATGAGATTAAGGCAAAAGTTGAGGAGGCAGCAAGAATCCTTGACCTTGAGAAATTATTAGACCGTAAGCCAAAGGCTCTTTCAGGTGGACAGAGACAGCGAGTTGCCATGGGTCGTGCAATCGTTCGTAATCCTAAGGTATTCCTTATGGATGAGCCTTTATCAAACCTTGATGCAAAGCTTCGTGTACAGATGAGATCTGAGATTTCTTCATTACATAACAGATTAGGTGCAACAATCATCTATGTTACACATGATCAGACAGAGGCTATGACACTTGGAACAAGAATCGTTGTTCTTAAAGATGGTGTTATCATGCAGGTAGACAGCCCACAGAAGCTTTACAATCAGCCAAACAACCTGTTCGTTGCAGGATTCATCGGATCACCACAGATGAACTTTATAGATGCTCAGTGTGTTGTTGAGGGAGCAAAGGCATTCCTTAAATTCGATAAATACCAGATTGAGCTTCCAGAGGCAAAGGCTAAGAAGCTTATCGATGGCGGTTATGCAGGAAAGAACGTAGTATTTGGTATCAGACCTGAGGATATCTACGATTCAGCAGAGCAGCTTGATAAATTTGCTTCATGCAAGATTGATTCAGATGTTACAGGATATGAGTTACTTGGTGCAGAGGTATTATTATACTTCACAGTTGCAGGCGCAAATATGTCAGCAAGAGTTGATTCAGATACACCGGCTCGTTACGGTGATCACATTGAGCTTGCATTTGATCCAAACAAGATTCATGTATTTGATAAAGAAACTGAATTGACAATTACCAACTAGTTCGTTAAAATTAAATAGTTGTAAATTGACAGACCGGGTGTATAATTTACACCCGGTTTTCTTTTGCGAATGTGTGTGAGGTTCTGAAAAGTTAAGTTATGGTGTTAAATTATAGCAGGGTTACAGCTTATGACTTGTGGAAGCTTTTTACTTGCCTGCGTCAGAACAGTAATGAGAGGATAAGAATATGATTACGAATCAGAAACTGAAAAAATCACTTGAGGAAATAAAAAATATTACTTCGTTTGATGCGATTTTATACTCAGCCAAGGGAAAGCATCTGACAGGTACGGTGGAAGAGCCGGAACATAGCGACATTTTTGTGAAGGAGTTTATAGTATCCGAAGAGGATGTTAGGGAAAAAAACGGTGCAATAGCATTTGCGGTTGAAATTGATTCAGAGCTTGAGTATGTGCTCGTAATGTTCTGTCCGTATACGAGTGAGAATCTTGTAATAGGCAGGATGGCAGTTTGTCAGCTTCGTACACTTGTGCTCGGTGAGTCAGAGCGATATGACAGAAATAATTTTATTCAGAATATTCTTCTCGGCAATATGCTTGGTTCTGATATAATAAACCGTGCCAAGAAATTACATATTGAAAACAGAAAACGAGTAGTATATGTTATAGATACCGGAAAGAACAGCAATGAGATAGCTGTTGAGCTTGTAAAGAATCTGGCTGATATCAAAAGCGGTGATTTTGTGGTGGCGATGGATGAACATAATGCTGTGCTGGTAAAGGATGTTGAGGACATAGATTCACCAAAGCTTCAGGAAAAGCTTTCATCTATTGCAGGAAGTCTGGTTGACAATCTGCTTGCAGAAGCTATGATTAAGGTACGGGTGGGCTATGGCAATCCGACGGAGATTCTTCCAAAGATTGCAGAGTCTTATCAGGAGGCAAAAATGGCGCTTGAGGTCGGCAGGCTGTTTTACGTGGAAAAGGAAATTATGGCATATGGCAGGCTGGGCATAGGAAGACTTATTTATCAGCTTCCAATGAGTCTGTGTGAGATGTTTATCCGTGAGGTATTTGGTGATGAGGTGCCACAGATACTTGATGACGAGGAGGCAATGTCTACAATCTCCAAGTTCTTCGAGAACAATCTGAACATTTCAGAAACGGCAAGACAGCTTTATGTGCATAGAAATACGCTTGTTTACAGACTTGAGCGTATTGAGAAGGCGATAGGGCTTGATATAAGAACCTTTGATGATGCTATGATATTCAAAATAGCTACGATGGTGTTAGCACATATCAAGGATAGCAGGCAAGGCAGATAATAGAATTATTACGCAATTTAAAGAAGTAGGAGACAAGTATGGCCAAGAAGCAAACATACGATGAGAAGAGTATAGCAATTTTAGAAGGACTTGAGGCAGTCAGAAAAAGACCGGGTATGTATATAGGAAGTGTCACAACCAAGGGACTAAACCATCTGATATATGAGATTGTGGACAACTCAGTAGATGAGCATCTCGCAGGTGCCTGTGATACCATAAGAGTAACTCTTGAGAAAAATGGTTCGTGTACGGTAGAGGATAACGGACGTGGAATACCTGTAGGTATGCATGCAAAGGGCGTATCTGCGGCACGAGTTGTATTTTCTACACTGCACGCCGGAGGAAAATTCGACAATTCTGTATACAAGACCAGTGGAGGTCTGCACGGAGTTGGTTCGTCGGTTGTAAATGCATTATCCACATATATGGATGTGGAGATAAGCAGAGATGGCTTTATCCACCATGACAGATATGAAAAGGGTGTTCCTGTTGTTGAGCTTGAAAATGGTCTGCTTCCTACCTTAGGCAAAACCAAAAAGACAGGAACAAGGATTAATTTCCTGCCGGATCCTGAGATTTTTGAGAAGACGAGATTCAAAGAAGAGGATATAAAGAACAGACTGAAGGAGACAGCGTATCTCAATCCGAAGCTTACCATAATATACGAGGACAAACGAGGCGATGAGACAGAGCATATTGAGTATCATGAGCCTGAGGGTATTATCGGTTTTGTAAAGGATTTGAATAAAAATATAGAAAAGCTGCATGATGTCATTTACTTTACAGGAGAGAGTGAGAATATAAAGGTTGAGGTGGCTTTTCAGTATACAAGCGAGTTCCATGAGAATATTCTAGGTTTTTGCAACAATATATACAATTCTGAGGGTGGAGCGCATATCACAGGTTTTAAGACAGCCTTTACAGGTATTATAAATTCATATGCCAGAGAGCTTGGTATATTAAAGGACAAGGATGCGAATTTCAACGGAGCAGATGTCAGAAACGGCATGACTGCTGTAGTGTCAGTAAAGCATCCTGACCCTAGATTCGAGGGTCAGACAAAGACAAAGCTTGATAATCAGGATGCAAACCGTGCTACTGCCAAGGTGACAAATGATGAGGTACCGCTTTATTTTGACAAGAATCTTGAGGTCTTAAAGACGGTAATATCATGTGCCGAGAAGGCAGCAAAGATTAGAAAAGCTGAGGAGAAGGCAAAGACCAATCTGCTCACAAAGCAGAAGTTTTCCTTTGATTCAAACGGAAAGCTTGCAAACTGTGAGAGCAGGGATGCTTCTAAGTGCGAGATTTTTATAGTCGAGGGAGATTCGGCCGGAGGCTCGGCAAAGATGGCAAGAAACCGTATGTTTCAGGCAATCATGCCGATTCGAGGCAAGATTTTGAATGTTGAAAAGGCAAGTATTGATAAGGTACTGGCAAACGCTGAAATAAAGACAATGATAAATGCGTTTGGCTGCGGATTTTCGGAAGGGTATGGAAATGATTTTGATATAACAAAGCTTCGCTATGACAAAATCATCATTATGGCCGATGCCGATGTGGACGGAGCTCATATCTCCACACTGCTTTTGACTCTGTTCTTCAGGTTTATGCCTGAGCTTATTTTAGAGGGACATGTATATGTTGCCATGCCTCCGCTTTACAAGGCTATTCCGTCAAAGGGCGAGGAAAAATATTTGTATGACGATGCGGAGCTTGACAAGTACAGAAAGACACATACAGGCAAGTTTACGTTGCAAAGATATAAGGGTCTTGGAGAGATGGATGCGGATCAGCTCTGGGATACCACACTAAATCCCGCAACAAGGATGCTAAAGCGTATTGAAATAGAGGATGGGCGCCTGGCAAATGATGTAACATCACTGCTTATGGGTAGTGATGTGCCACCGAGAAAAGAGTTCATATACGAGCATGCGCATGACGCGGAGCTGGATGTGTAAGCATGACGCTTCTGCTTTTGGTTCTCAGTGGTTCTGAATAGTTAAGCAGTATTTATAATCGGAGAAAGACATGGATAGAAATATAGATAACAATGTAGACAACAATATAATTCAGACCGAATATTCGGAGCTGATGCAGAAATCATATATTGACTATGCGATGAGTGTCATTATAGCAAGAGCCCTGCCGGATGTGCGCGATGGGCTTAAGCCTGTACAAAGGCGTACACTTTATGATATGCATGAGCTGGGCATCAGGTACGACAAGCCATACCGAAAGAGTGCGCGTATAGTCGGTGATACAATGGGTAAATATCATCCACATGGTGATTCGTCAATCTATGATGCGATGGTTGTTTTGGCACAGGACTTCAAAAAGGGCATGCCGCTTATCGATGGACACGGTAATTTTGGCTCAATCGAAGGAGACGGAGCCGCTGCCATGCGTTATACTGAGGCAAGACTTCAAAAAATCACACAGGAAGCCTACCTTGCTGATCTTGACAAAAATGTGGTTGATTTCATTCCAAACTACGACGAGACAGAAAAAGAGCCAGAGGTGCTTCCGGTCAAGGTGCCGAACCTTTTGATAAATGGAGCTGAGGGTATAGCAGTAGGCATGGCGACAAGCATTCCGCCACACAATTTTGGCGAGGTGGTGGACGGTGTGATTGCTTATATGAAAAATCCTGATATCACCACAGCCGAGATGATGCAGTATATAAAGGGACCGGATTTTCCGACAGGAGGCATTGTTGCAAATCGGGATGATCTTGCAGCAATATATGAGACCGGACAGGGAAAGATAAAAATCCGTGGAAGAATCGAAATAGAAAAGGGAAAGGCAGGAAAGGATAAGCTTGTCATTACAGAAATCCCATACACAATGATTGGTGCCAATATAGGAAAATTCTTAAATGATGTCTATTCACTTGTCGAGTCAAAAGCGACAACGGATATTGTGGATATAACCAACCAGTCATCGAAAGAGGGAATAAGAATTGTCTTAGAGCTTAAAAAGGGTGCTGATGTTGAGGCACTTAAGAACCTTTTGTATAAAAAGACAAAGCTGGAGGATACATTCGGTGTAAATATGCTGGCCGTTGCAAATGGAAGACCTGAGACGCTTGGTCTTGTACCAATAATAAGGCATCATGTCAATTTCCAGTATGAGATTGCAAAAAGAAAGTATGAGACACTTCTTGCAAAGGAGCAGGAGAAAGAAGAAATACAGCAGGGACTCATAAAGGCCTGTAACGTGATAGATCTGATTATTGAAATATTAAGAGGAAGCCGTGACCAGAAAATGGCAAAGGCATGTCTCATAAACGGAGAGACAGAGGGAATTAAATTCATGTCAAAGGCTTCAGAAGCCATGGCAGCCCAGCTTTGCTTTACTGAGCGTCAGGCAGCTGCTATCCTTGAAATGCGTCTGTACAAGCTGATTGGACTCGAAATTGAGGCTCTGATTAAGGAGCACGAGGAGACCAGGGCAAAGATTGCAGAGTACAGCGATATTTTAGAGCATCGCTCATCCATGGCAAAGGTCATTATGAAGGAGCTTAAAGCGTTCCGCAAGGAGTATGCAAGGGACAGACGCACGGAGCTTGACAATCTCGAGGAAGCTGTTTTGGTCAAAAAAGAGCTTGAGGTATCGGATGTAGTGCTGCTTATGGATCGCTTCGGCTATGTGAAGACAGTAGATACTTCAACCTATGATAGAAACAAAGATACAGCTGACGCAGAGAACAAGCTGATATTAAAGGTCAAAAACATAGATAAGCTGTGCATTTTCACAAACAACGGAAACATGCATCTTGTCAAGGTGTTAGACCTGCCTTACGGCAAATTCCGTGACAAGGGCACACCTATTGACAATGTAAGCAACTATGACAGCAGTAAGGAGGATATAGTATTTATAGCACCTCTTATGGATGTTGAAAAGCACAAGCTTATATTTGGAACGAAGTCAGCCATGATAAAGCTCGTGGATGGTGCTGAGTTTGTGGTGACACGAAAGACCTCGCAGGCTACAAAGCTCATGGATGATGATGAGCTGTTATTTGTTGACATGCTTTCAGAGAATGCTACAATGGTAATGCGTTCAAAGAAGGAGATGTTTCTTCGAATCGACTGTGGCACTATTCCTGAAAAGAAAAAGGCAGCAGTAGGTGTCAGGGGAATGAGGCTTGACAGAGAGGATGAGCTTACTGACATTTATCTGCTTAATGATCAGGAGGAAAAAGAGGTCGAGGTAAAGGGTAAGCAGGTGGCGCTTCACAGGCTGCACATTGCAAACCGTGACACTAAGGGCGTGAAGAAATAATATATCGCATGACAATATAACGTAAAGCATAGACTGTGTACGGTTTTGAGTATGTATGGCCTGGAACAGTTAAAATATCTGACATGAAAGGAAGCGATGAGCTTGTTGGACAAATTAAGAGAGCTTGGCATTTCAGAAAATCTGATTAAGGAAATTGAAAAGTTTCGCTCGCAGTATCCGGTGGACAAGGAGTATGAGTCAAGAATCCCCGTGCCTACACAGTTTTATTATGGAAGCGATGTGTGGGAGCAGGCTATAACCGCAGTTTTATGTGGAGAAAATCTGCTTTTAGTAGGAGAAAAGGCCACAGGAAAGAATCTTTTCGCAGAGAATCTGGCAGGTGTATTTAACAGACCACGCTGGGATGTGTCATTTCACGTAAATATGGATGCAGCATCACTTATCGGAACCGATACTTTTAGCGCCGGAGAAGTAACATTCAGGCCGGGACCTGTGTATACAGCCGCAAAAACAGGCGGCTTTGCGGTGCTTGACGAGATAAATATGGCAAAAAGTGAGGCTATGGCAGTGCTTCATGCCACACTTGATTTCAGACGTACAATAGATGTGCCGGGCTATGACAGACTGTCGCTTCATCCGGCAACAAGATTTATTGCCACGATGAATTACGGCTACGCAGGCACAAAGGAGCTGAACGAGGCCCTTGTATCACGTTTTGCGGTAATCCGGATGCCTATGATTTCAAAAGAGAGCCTTGTGAAGCTCATAAAGGAGCATTATCCTGCAATACGTGAAGCGGGAGCAAATGAGCTTGCGGAGGTATTTCTTGAGCTGCATGCAAAGTGTGAGAATGGCGAGATATCATCAAAGGCACTTGATCTGCGTGGTCTCATCGGTTCAATTGGTATGATGGAAAAGGGCTTAAATATATATACAGCTCTGGATATGGGAATAACAAACAAGAGCTTTGATGAATATGAGCAGACGCTTATCCGTGATACAATCCGTGCAAGAATCTCAAGGAAGATGAGCAGAGAGCAGCTATTTTGTTGATATGAGCTTGTGACATATGAAGGAATGGAACATATGGAAGAACAGGATATAAAGGAAGCAAAAAGAGCAAGAAACTTCATATGGATGGCGGCCTGTGACTATGACATAGAGCCGCTTTTTCTGGCATTTGCACCTGATGGATCCGCTGATATTTATCTGAATCTGATTATTGGACTTGAATACAAGTGGTATGAGCATGACAAGATAGATGCCTTATTCAATCAGCTGACAGGAAAAAACGCCATGCTTTATGAGGGTCTTTTATGGATAGGTTTGGAAAATGCCCTGTATGAAAAGGAGAGACAAACGAGGCCTGCCTTATATGATTTAAGGCTTGAGTACGCGAAAAAGAGCCTTGCAGGAGTCAATAAAAACAGGGAGTATTCGAGGATTGATGTAATCAGAAATGCACATTGCAGAAGGATACTTGGAAAGCCATCAGGCCTTTGCAAAGAGGATGAAGAGATACTGCATGCTTTTTGTTTTACATCTGATATGACAACGGATGAGATTATAGTGAAAACGAGAGAAAATCTGTGGAAGTATTTCTCGTATAAGCCGATAAAGGTGGCAAAGCCACAGGGTATATATTTTTTACAGAAGGTAGCAGGAGCATTTCACTCAATAGGAAAAGTCAGCACACAGTATGTCAGAGCGAATAGCTTTTATGATAAAAATATGGCCTCGGACACAGCAGTTTTGTCTATGGGGCATTCAAAGAGATATCTGCTGCAGTTTGCACTGCAGAAAGATCCAATAGAAGCGAAGCGGTATGTGACAGCCTGCTTTGGAAAAAGCATGTATTCTGACAGGCAGCAGGCCCAGATGGAGAAAAAACTCTGTGTAGGAAATCACAAAAACTGTCACTTGCTTTTTACCAGAGGTATTTCACCGGAGAAAAAGCAGACTGCACCTGATGAGATTGACAACAAAAGAGAGCGCAGGGAAATTCTTGCATTTACAAAAGAGACAGCCATGCAATACGACAAGAATAAAGAGCATTTTGAAAAAAACATGGCAGTGTATCAAAACAGTATAAGGAGACTTACAGAAAGCCTTAGAATGCACCTGGAGACGGCAGATGAGACATTTATGGATGCTTCAACACACGGTCGTATAAAGCCTGCGAGAGTATGGAAGGCCCTTTATCTGGACAATCCGCGTGTTTTTGAGCGAAAAGATGAGGTGGAGACGCCGGGCTTTTCTGTCGACATACTGATGGATGCGTCTTCTTCCAGAAAACAGATGCAGCAGAAGATAGCGGCACAGGCATATGTACTGTCAAAGAGCCTGACTAATTGTGGAATACCGGTGCAGATTTACTCATACTGCAGCATAAGAGGCTACACGGTGATGCACATCTTTAAGGAATATGATGATTATGGTGTGGAGGATGAATTATTTCATTTTGTTGCGGCAGGAAATAACAGGGATGGCCTTGCTCTGCGCGCGACATCACATCTGATGGAGCTAAGTCCAAAGCCCAGGAAGTTACTTTTCATGTTTTCGGATGCAAGTCCCCAGGATGATCAGATAGCAGGGGAGGGAGCCTTTTATAAGGACAGGGAGTACACTGATGCTCTTGCTGTTAAGGACACCGTAAATGAGGTGCAGAGGCTTAAAAACCATGGAATAGACGTAATTGGCATCTTCATGGGAAGTGCGCATGACAGTGAGATTGCAACAAAGATATTCGGCAGAAGTCTAGTGAAGATAAAGAGTATTAACGAGTTTGCCGATGCTGTCGGACGTGTGTTAAATGAGATACTGACCTAGTATAGCGTTTCTTAAATAACTGGACCAAATACTTGCCCGTTTTCTCGATAGTACAATCCAAAAAGCCTCAGCGTAGCCCGCTACGCCTACGTTTTTTGAATTGCACTCTCAAAAAAACGTTCTACGTATTAAACCAGTTATTTTGCGAACGCTATACTAGCATTTTAATTAAAAGTACAATAAATTTAAAGCAATGGAGATAACAAATGAAAGCAATATTATTTGATTTGGATGGAACGCTGATTGACTCATCAGAGGGCATCACAAAGTCGGCACAATATGCACTTTCACACTTTGGCATAGATGAGCCTGACAGAAACAGCCTGTTTTTCTTTATAGGACCGCCGCTCATAAACACATTTATGGAGCATTACGGATTTACTAAGGAGAGAGCACTTGAAGCGGTCGAAAAGTACAGAGAACGCTATAACAAAATAGGTATATTTGAATGTTCACTTTTTCCGGGAGTAAAGGAATGCATAGAGGCCCTTAAAGCAGCCGGCTATAGGATAGGACTTGCATCATCGAAGCCGGAAAGATCGTGTGAGCGTATTTTGGAGCATTTTGGAATACTTGATATGTTTGATGAGGTGGTCGGAGCTACATTTGACGGCAGGATAGATACAAAGGAAGAGGTGCTTAACGAGGTGATGCGCCGGTGGTCAGACATTCCAAGGGATGAGATGTGTTTAATCGGAGATACTATGTTTGATATCGAGGGAGCAAATCGTGTCAATGTGCCAAGCATAGCGGTAAGCTTTGGCTTTGGAGAGGTTAACGAGATGGTGAGTGCCGGTGCAAAAGCAGTGATAGATGATATAAGGCAGCTTCCTGATGTACTTTCCAGGCTTTTCGATTAGCTTTTATGAAAATGCAATGCATTGAGACTTGAGGTTATAAACAGTAGATAGGAATGGGATTTCATGAATAAGAATTTAAAATTAAGAGTGATAGTGTGGGAGATAATTGTCCCGATTGTGCTTTACTACATTGTTTTTCTGAGCGCAATGTACTTTATTTTTGCGTTTATCGGACACACAGCTTCGACATACATGATAGCGCAGATAATATCTGCAGCAATTACAATACCATTTATGTATTTTGCAAGCTATAAGCCGACACAGCAGATGTTTGTTAAAAAACCAAGGATAGACAGGGCTCTTTTTATAAATGTGCTCTGGGTGATTGTGATTACACTTTTCATTTCATTTGCGCTCAATAATATCATCACCATGTCACCGCTTATCGGGCTCTCAGAAGGATATGCCAGGGCGAATGAGAGCTTTTATGCAAGCACTCTTGTAATTGAGCTGATAGGCTCGGCAATTCTTTCTCCGATTATGGAGGAGCTCGTTTTCAGAGGCATTGTATTTGGAAATATGCGCAAAATAATGAATGTGCCACAGGCGGTATTTTTGTCGGCACTTTTGTTTGGGCTCATTCATTTTAATATAGTGCAGTTTGTCTATGCGTTTTTACTTGGCCTTGTGCTTGCTGCTTTTATGTATAAGTCAGGGCATGTGTATGCGGCTATGATTGGTCATATTACCGCAAATGCGTTTGCTGTTATAAGGACAGAGACCGGCATTTTGAAGTGGACTGTTGATGGCAGTGTAATGGCATGTGTGGTATCTGTCATGTGCCTTGGTGTTGGTATTGTGATATTTTATTATTATGCGAAGCACACAGAAGGAACTGTTTAGCAGGAGTAAAACGGAGCGCAGACAAAATACGAGTATCGTGCAGTTTTACGAATATGAGCAATGCGATTTATGATAGTTACTAGTACAGCGAATAATAAGTAATTGATATATTGACCGGTCTGCGATTCCGATAGCACATGCCAAAAAGCCTTGACGTAGCCCGCTACGCCTGCGTTTTTTGACATGCACTCTCGAAACCGCATCCTCGCTCAATGTATCAACAACTTAATTTTCGCTGTACTAGATGTTTATAAAAATCAGCTATACAATAAAAAGTATAGCTGATTTTTTTATGATATAAGACATGAAAAGCTACTGTAACACATACACAATTCAGACACAATTTGTTATAAGGGCGATTTTTGACATAAGTTATTGAAAAAAATTTGAAATTTGAAACATTAAATTGTACGTATGACCTTATAAACAAGATAAAAATACGACTATAGTCAGAAAAATAACTTTATAATATTAAGTTATCAAATAATCAGACAATAGCGAGAAAAAAACTATTTACATTGAGCTTTCATAGTTGTAAAATCATAAACAGGAAATGATTCACTTCTTAATAAGTTATCCGTTAACAAATTTACACTAGGAAAGGAAGAACCTATGAGTAAACAATGGAATGAAAGCACAGCCACAGCCAAGGGATTATATGATCCACGCTATGAGCATGATAACTGTGGAATTGGTGCAGTAGTAAATATCAAAGGTATCAAAACACATGAGACAGTCGAGAATGCTTTAAAGATTGTTGAGAACTTAAAGCACAGAGCCGGAAAAGACGCTGATGGTAAGACGGGAGACGGTGTCGGCATCCTGCTTCAGATTTCTCATAAGTTTTTTAAGAAGGTTACAAAGCCACTTGGAATAGAGCTTGGAGATGAGAGAGATTACGGTGTGGGAATGTTTTTCTTCCCTAATGATGAGTTTAAGACTATTCAGGCAAAGAAGATGCTTGAGGTTATTGTGGAGAAGGAAGGCCTTGAATTTCTCGGATGGAGAGAAGTGCCTACAGAGCCTGATAAGCTTTCTAAAAAAGCCAGAGACTGTATGCCATGCATCATGCAGTGCTTTGTAAAGAGACCTGAGGATGTTGAGAGAGGACTTGAGTTTGACAGAAAGCTTTATGTTGCAAGACGTGTTTTCGAGCAGTCAAACGACAATACATATGTGGTTTCCTTCTCAAGCAGAACAATAGTATATAAGGGAATGTTCCTTGTAGAGCAGCTCAGACAGTTCTTCATGGATTTACAGGATCCTGATTATGAGTCAGCAATCGCCACAGTACATTCAAGATTCTCTACAAATACAAACCCAAGCTGGGAGAGATCTCATCCAAACAGATTTATCGTACACAATGGTGAGATTAACACTATTCTTGGAAACTCTGACAAGATGTCAGCACGTGAGGAGAACATGGAGTCTCCTAAGCTTAAAAAAGAGTTCCAGAAGGTTTTGCCGGTTATCAATGCGGCAGGATCTGACTCAGCAATGCTTGATAATGCGCTTGAATTCCTGGTAATGAGTGGTATGGAGCTTCCACTTGCCGTTATGATAATGATTCCTGAGCCATGGGCAAACAATTCAATCATGACTCAGAAGAAGAAGGATTTCTACCAGTATTACGCTACAATGATGGAGCCATGGGATGGTCCGGCTTCAATCGTATTCTCAGATGGTGATTTAGTCGGAGCAGTGCTTGACAGAAACGGACTTCGTCCATCACGTTACTATGTGACAGATGATGATTACCTTATCCTTTCATCTGAGGTCGGAGTACTTGAGATTGACCCTACAAAGATTGTGAAAAAGGATCGTCTCCGTCCGGGAAAGATGCTCCTTGTGGATACTGTTGCAGGAAAAATCATAGATGATGATGAGCTCAAGGAGAGATATGCAGACAAGCAGCCTTATGGTGAGTGGATTGACAGATACATGGTAAATCTTAAGGATTTAAAGATTCCTAACCAGAGAGTACCTGAGTATACAAAGGAAGAGCGCCAGAGAATGCAGAGAGCCTTCGGTTACACATATGAGTCACTCAAGGATTCAATCCTTCCTATGGCTAAAAATGGTGTTGAGGGCACAGCAGCCATGGGTACTGATACACCGCTTGCAGCTTTATCAGGTAACAGGGAGCCGTTATTCAACTACTTTAAGCAGCGCTTCGCACAGGTAACAAACCCGCCTATCGATTCAATCCGTGAGGAGGTTGTCACATCAACCACACTCTATATCGGTGAGGCCGGAAACGTGCTTGAGGAGAAGCCGGAAAACTGCCGTGTACTTAAGATTAACAACCCAATCCTTACAAACACCGACCTTATGAAGATTAAGAATTTAAAGGCAGATGGCTTTAAGGTAGAGGTTTTACCTATTATATATTACAAGAACACAAGTCTTGAGAAAGCTGTAGACAGACTTTATATAGAGGCTGACCGTGCATACAGGGACGGAGCCAACATTATTATCCTTTCAGACAGGGGTGTTGATGAGAACCACGTTGCAATTCCTTCACTGCTTGCAGTTGCTGCATTGCAGCAGTATCTTGTAAAGACAAAAAAGAGAACATCTCTTTCTCTCATTCTTGAGTCAGGAGAGCCGAGAGAAGTTCATCATTTTGCTACACTGCTTGGCTTTGGTGCAAGTGCAATCAACCCTTATCTGGCACAGGATACAGTTAAGCAGCTTGTTGACGAGCATATGCTTGACAAGGATTATTATGCAGCAATCGATGATTACAACCATGCAATCATCACAGGTATCGTAAAAATTGCAGCAAAGATGGGTATTTCAACCATCCAGTCATATCAGGGCTCAAAGATTTTTGAGGCAATCGGTATTGACAAGAGTGTTATTGATAAGTATTTCACAAATACAGTAAGCCGTATCGGTGGAATTACATTACAGGATATCGAGAACGATGTGGATGAGCTTCACTCTGCGGCCTACGATCCGCTCGGACTTGAGACAGATGTTACACTTGACAGCAAGGGCAGACACAAGATGAGAAGCGGAGCTGATGACCATCTGTACAATCCGGCTACAATTCATCTTCTCCAGCAGTCGACACAGCGCGGTGACTACAATCTGTTCAAGCAGTACACAGCACTTGTGGACGAGGAAGAGAAAAATACAAACATCCGTGGACTCATGGATTTCAATTATCCTAAGAAGGGTGTCAAGCTCGAGGAAGTTGAGAGCGTTGACTCAATTGTGACACGTTTCAAGACAGGTGCTATGTCATACGGATCTATCTCAAAGGAAGCACATGAGACACTTGCAATTGCCATGAACCATCTGCACGGAAAATCAAATACCGGTGAAGGTGGAGAGGACAAGGATCGTCTCACAATCGGAAAAGACGGAAAGAACCGCTGCTCAGCAATCAAGCAGGTTGCTTCAGGACGTTTTGGTGTCACAAGCAGATACTTAACAAGCGCACAGGAGATTCAGATTAAGATGGCACAGGGTGCTAAGCCGGGTGAGGGCGGACACTTACCTGGAAAGAAGGTTTATCCTTGGATTGCAAAGACAAGACTTTCAACACCGGGTGTTGCACTCATCTCTCCACCACCACACCACGATATTTATTCTATCGAGGATTTGGAGCAGCTTATATTCGACTTAAAGAATGCAAACAGAGATGCAAGAATCTCAGTCAAGCTCGTTTCTGAGGCCGGTGTAGGAACTGTTGCGGCAGGCGTTGCAAAGGCCGGAGCACAGGTAGTGCTTATCTCAGGCTACGACGGAGGAACAGGAGCCGCACCTAGCAGCTCAATCCACAATGCGGGACTTCCATGGGAGCTTGGACTTGCAGAGACACACCAGACTCTTCTTATGAATGGTCTTAGAAATAAAGTAAGAATTGAGACAGACGGTAAGCTGATGAGTGGCCGTGATGTGGCAATAGCAGCGTGTCTTGGAGCCGAGGAATTCGGTTTTGCGACAGCTCCGCTTGTAACAATGGGCTGTGTAATGATGAGAGTATGTAACTTAGATACCTGTCCGGCAGGAATTGCTACACAAAACCCTGAGCTTCGTAAGCGCTTTGCAGGAAAGCCGGAGTACGTTGAGAACTTCATGCGTTTCATCGCTGAAGAGCTTCGTGAGTATATGGCAAAGCTTGGTGTAAAGACAGTGGATGAGCTAGTTGGACGTGGAGATCTCTTAAAGAAGCGTGATAATCTAAGCGAGAAACAGTCAAAGATTGACCTTGATTGCATGCTTAATAATCCGTTTGACGGCAAAAAGCAGAGTGTTATCTTCGATCCTAAGCAGGTATATGATTTTGAACTTTCAAAGACAAAGGATATGACTGAGATCATGACACAGCTTAAGAGCGCACTTGAGAGCGGACAAAAGCGTGCGATTGAGATTGAGGTAACAAATACAAACAGATCTCTCGGAACGATATTTGGTTCTGAGATTACAAAGAAATATGACGATACTCTGGATGACGACACATTTGTCATCAAGTGTAACGGTGCAGGCGGACAGAGCTTTGGAGCATTTATCCCTAAGGGACTTACACTTGAGCTTGTCGGAGATTCAAATGATTACTTCGGAAAGGGTCTTTCAGGTGGAAAGCTCATCGTATATCCACCAGCAGGAGTAAAGTTTGAGAAGGATGATAATATCATCATCGGAAACGTGGCACTTTACGGAGCTACAAGCGGTAAGGCCTTCATAAACGGTGTTGCCGGTGAGCGTTTCTGCGTAAGAAATTCCGGTGCAACAGCAGTAGTTGAGGGTGTCGGCGATCATGGCTGTGAGTACATGACAGGTGGCCGCGTAGTTATCCTTGGAAAGACCGGAAAAAACTTTGCAGCAGGTATGAGCGGTGGAATAGCATATGTGCTTGATGAGGACAATGATCTTTACATGAGAACCAACAAGCAGATGGTATTTACTGAGGAGGTCTCAAACAAGTACGATGTATTAGAGCTTAAGGAAATGATAAAAGAGCATGTAACACTTACAAACTCAGAAAAGGGTAAGGAAATCCTTGATCATTTCAGTGAGTATCTTCCTAAGTTCAAGAAGGTTATTCCTTACGATTACAACCGTATGCAGATGGCTATTGTACAGATGGAAGAAAAGGGTCTTAACGCAGAGCAGGCACAGATTGAGGCATTTTATGCCAGCACAAAAGGCTAAGGAGGACGCAGATAATGGGAAAACCAACAGGATTTATGGAATATGACAGATGCGAAGCAGCGTCTGTAGAGCCAAAGGAGCGTATTAAGAACTTTAACGAGTTTCATGTGTTCCTTTCAAAAGAAGATCAACAGAAACAGGCTGCCCGTTGTATGGACTGCGGAGTTCCTTTCTGCCAGTCGGGAATGACAATAGCAGGCATGACATCAGGCTGTCCTCTGCACAACCTGGTTCCGGAGTGGAACGACCTTGTATATACCGGCAACTGGGAGCAGGCATATAATCGTCTGCACAAGACCAATAATTTCCCTGAGTTTACATCAAGAGTCTGCCCGGCACTGTGCGAGAAGGCATGTACATGCGGACACTGGGGCAGTCCGGTATCAGTAAGGGACAATGAGCATGGTGTAATAGAGACTGCATATGCAAACGGATATGCAGCTCCAAAGCCACCAAAGGTCAGAACCGGCAAGAAGGTGGCAATCATTGGTTCAGGTCCTTCAGGACTTGCGGCAGCAGACCAGCTTAACCAGAGAGGCCATGATGTTACAGTATATGAGAGAGAGGACCGCGTCGGTGGCCTGCTCATGTATGGTATTCCAAATATGAAGCTTGATAAGAGCATTATTGACAGAAAAGTTAATATAATGAAGGAAGAGGGCATTCATTTTGTCACAGGCTGTGATGTCGGAAAGGATATAAAGCCGGCAGAACTTTACAAGAAGTATGACAGGGTAATCCTTTGCTGTGGTGCCAAAAATCCAAGAGACATAAAGGCAGACGGAAGAGATGCAAAGGGTATTTACTTTGCTGTTGATTACCTTACCCAGAATACAAAGAGTCTTTTGAACTCTAACCTGACAGATGGCAAGTTTGTATCTGCAAAGGGCAAAAATGTAGTCATTATCGGTGGCGGTGACACAGGAAACGACTGTGTCGGAACTGCAATCCGTCAGGGTGCCAAATCGGTCACACAGCTTGAGATGATGCCTTGTCCGCCTACAGAGCGTGCCGCAAACAATCCGTGGCCGGAGTGGCCAAAGGTCTTAAAGACAGACTACGGCCAGGAGGAAGCCATTGCAGTATTCGGACATGACCCACGTATCTACAAGACAACCGTAAAAGAGTTCCACAAGGACAAAAACGGCAACCTAAAGGAGCTTACAATTGTAAGTCTTGAGAGTAAAAAGGACGAGAAGACAGGCAGATTCATGATGGTTCCTGTAGAGGGATCAGAGAAAAAGCTTCCGGCAGAGCTTGTGCTTATAGCAGCAGGCTTCCTTGGAACAGAAAGCTATGTGGCAAAGGCATTTGGTGTAGAGCTCAATGCCAGAACAAACGTAAGTACACAGGAGGGACATTACGCTACAAACGTAAAAAACGTATACGTGGCAGGTGATAACCACCGTGGACAGTCCCTTGTAGTATGGGCTATCAGAGAGGGACGTGAGGCTGCCAGAGAGGTTGATGAGAGTCTCATGGGATATTCATATCTCTCAGTACAGTAACAAATTATTGTAGCAATTCTCCTTAATAAATTTTATTTCATACATTTTATATCAAAATCCCGGTGCATTGCACCGGGATTTTTGACATACAAAATTACTGCTTTCTAAGGGTGCTGGTACTGTGGATTAACTGATTGAAATTTGATTTATAAGATGTTAAGATAGCAGTGTTTGACATGATAATAATAATATTAGGAGCAGCAAATGAGTAAAACAGTATTTTTTGACATAGACGGAACAATATGGGACGATGACATGGTAATTCCTGAAAGCACCCTAGAGGCTGTGGCAGCTCTCAAGGCAAACGGACATCTGGCATTTATATGTACAGGACGTGCCAGAGCCAGTGTGAGGTCAGAGAAGCTATTAAATATGGGTTTTGATGGAATAATTGCGGCATGTGGCAACTATATTGAAATGGATGGCAAAGTAATATACGAAAATGACCTGAGCGCAGATATGGTACAAAAGGTCATAAGGGTGCTTTCTGAGTGTAAAATGCCTGTAGTGCTTGAGGGCTCCACAGACTACTGGATAGATGACGAGGGCTTTGAGAATGATCCGTATGTGGATTACCTTTTTGAGTCACTTGGTGAGCATGCACATATAATAAGAGGATATGACGGCGAGATAAGAATTAATAAATTCTCCGCTGACGTGATAGATGGTACTGATTATGAGCGTGTGAAGGCAGAGTTTGCCGATGATTTTCTGATACTTGAGCATGTGGAAAATGTAGTGGAGTTCGTGCCGAAGGGAACCTCAAAGGCAACCGGCATCAAATGGCTGTGCAATCATCTGGATATCCCGCTTGATGAAACCTATGCGATAGGCGACAGTGTAAATGACCTTGAAATGCTTGAGAGTGTAGGACATGGAATCGCGATGGGCAACTCAATGCCACCGGTAAAAGAAATTGCGGAATATGTCACATCGGATATTTCAGATGATGGAGTGAAAAATGCGTTAAAGCATTACGGATTGATATAGAAAATGTAAAATAAATATTAAAATGAAATATCACTGTTGACATTGAAATGCAATAGTGATATTTTATTTACATAAAGAAATTAGCACTCGAAAGAAATGAGTGCTAACAAAGATAAAAGGAGGCAATACTATGAAATTAGTTCCATTATCAGACAGAGTAGTATTAAAGCAGTTAGAAGCAGAGGAAACAACAAAATCTGGAATCATCCTTACAAGTTCAGCACAGGAGAAGCCACAGGAGGCTGAGGTTATTGCAGTAGGACCTGGCGGAATGGTTGACGGCAAGGAAGTTAAGATGCAGGTAACAGTCGGACAGAAGGTTATTTATTCTAAATACGCAGGCACAGAGGTTAAGCTTGACGGAGAAGAGTACATCATCGTTAGACAGAATGATATTCTTGCAGTAGTAGAGTAAGATTAATTTACGGATAGAAGCTAAAGATCCGGTACGTTTTACATATCCGGTCATAGCTGCTTACATTTTGGAATTAAATATCAAATATATAAATAAGATAGAAAGGTCGTATAAATCATGGCAAAGGAAATTAAATATGGCTCAGAAGCCAGAGCAGCACTTGGAGCTGGAGTAGATAAATTAGCAAATACAGTCAGAGTAACACTTGGACCAAAAGGAAGAAACGTAGTACTTGACAAATCATACGGTGCACCACTCATCACAAACGATGGTGTTACAATCGCAAAAGAGGTTGAGCTTGAGGATGCTTTCGAGAACATGGGAGCACAGCTTGTCAAGGAAGTTGCTACAAAGACAAATGATGTAGCAGGAGACGGAACAACAACAGCTACAGTTCTTACACAGGCAATGGTTCAGGAAGGAATGAAGAACCTTGAGGCAGGAGCAAACCCAATTGTGCTTCGTCGTGGTATGAAGAAGGCAACAGACAAGGCTGTTGAGGCACTTAAGGATATGAGCCAGAAGGTTAAGGGAAAAGAGCAGATAGCTAAAGTTGCAGCTATCTCAGCAGGAGATGAGGAAGTTGGTAATCTCGTAGCAGACGCTATGGAAAAGGTTACAAACGATGGTGTTATCACAATCGAAGAGTCAAAGACAATGCAGACAGAGCTTGACCTTGTAGAAGGTATGCAGTTCGACAGAGGATACCTCTCAGCATATATGTGCACAGATATGGATAAGATGGAAGCAGTACTTGATGATCCGTATATCCTTATTACTGACAAGAAGATTTCCAACATCCAGGATATTCTTCCATTACTTGAGAAGATTGTTCAGGCCGGGGCAAGACTTCTTATCATCGCTGAGGATGTTGAGGGCGAGGCTCTTACAACACTTATTGTTAATAAGCTTCGTGGTACATTCAATGTAGTAGCTGTAAAGGCTCCTGGATATGGTGACAGAAGAAAAGCAATGCTTGAGGATATCGCAATCCTTACAGGTGGTCAGGTAATCAGCTCAGATCTTGGACTTGAGCTCAAGGATACAACAATCGATATGCTTGGCCGTGCTAAGTCAGTTAAGGTTCAGAAGGAGAACACAGTCATAGTTGATGGTGCCGGAGACAAGGATGCTATCGCAGGCAGAGTAAGCCAGATTCGTGGTCAGATTGATGAGACAACATCTGAGTTTGATAAAGAAAAATTACAGGAGCGTCTTGCCAAGATGGCAGGCGGTGTAGCAGTTATCCGTGTAGGTGCTGCAACAGAGACAGAGATGAAAGAGGCTAAGCTTCGTATGGAGGATGCCCTTAACGCTACAAGAGCAGCAGTTGAAGAGGGAATCATCGCAGGTGGTGGATCAGCATATATCCATGCATCAAAGAAGGTTGCAGAGCTTGTTGATACACTTGAGGGAGATGAGAAGACAGGTGCAAAGGTTATCCTTAAAGCACTCGAGGCTCCACTTTACTATATCGCTGCAAACGCAGGACTTGAAGGTGCAGTAATCATCAACAAGGTAAAGGAGTCAGCTCCGGGAACAGGCTTCAACGCAGCTACAGAAGAGTATGTAGATATGGTTGATAATGGAATCCTTGATCCTGTAAAGGTTACAAGAAGTGCATTACAGAATGCAACATCAGTAGCTTCAACACTCCTCACAACAGAGTCAGCAGTAGCTACAATCAAAGAGGACACTCCAGCAATGCCAGCAGGTGCCGGCGCCGGAATGGGCATGATGTAATCGTAGACAATGAGGAAAATAAAAAATCAGAGGCAAGCTCGCTTGCCTCTGATTTTTTATTTGACGAATGTCCGGATATGAGCAAGAAGCACCTAAGTGCGGATTGCGAATATACGGAGGCTGGTGTAAGCCAGCCGTGTCTACGATGTAAGTAAAATAACGCTATAAGCTCGCTTGCCTCTGATTTTTTATTTGACGAATGTCCGGATATGAGCAAGAAGCACCTACTGTGCGGACCACGAATATACGGAGGCTGGAGAATCCAGCCGTGTCTACGATGTAAGTAAAATAACACCATAAGCTCGCTTGCCTCTGATTTTTTATTTGACGAATGTCCGGATATGAGCAAGAAGCACCTACTGTGCGGACCACGAATATACGGAGGCTGGTGTAAGCCAGCCGTGTCTACGATGTAGGTGGAATAATGCCGAAGTACATCAAAAACTTCTTTTCAAACAATTACACCTATGGTATAATGAGCGGTGTTGGAAAAAATACGACAACGAATATTTATATCGGAGTGAGAATTAATGAGTAAGGTTATAGTAGTTACCGATTCAAACAGCGGTATCACACCTGACGAGGCAAAGAAGCTTGGAGTTGAGGTGATTCCAATGCCTTTTTACATCGATGAGCAGATGTATTATGAGAATATCGATCTGACGCAGGAGCAGTTCTATGAGAAGCTTACGGCAGGCGGCGATATCAAGACATCTATGCCTTTGGTTGGTGACGTAACAGATAAATGGGATGAGTTTTTAAAGGAAAATGATGAGATTGTATACATTCCAATGTCATCAGGTCTTTCAAGCTCATGTGAGACAGCATATATGCTCTCGCAGGATTATGACGGCAAAGTGCAGGTAGTCAATAATCAGAGAATATCAGTTACAATGCGACAGTCGGTTATAGATGCGAAGAACCTGGCAGAAGCAGGAAAAAATGCAGCTGAGATAAAGCAGATATTAGAGAATGCAAAGTTTGAGTCTTCCATATATATCATGGTAGATACGCTTAACTACCTCAAAAAGGGTGGTAGAATCACACCTGCAGCGGCAGCTCTTGGCACACTTTTAAAGCTTAAACCGGTGCTTCAGATTCAGGGTGAGAAGCTTGATGCATTTGCAAAGGCACGTACCGTAAAGCAGGCAAAGAGCATCATGATAGATGCCATGAAGTCGGATTTTGAGAAGCGCTTCAATAATCCGGATGGCAGCCAGATAAATCTTGAAATGGCATATACGCATGATATTGCAGCAGCGGAGACATTTAAGGAAGAGGTTCAGGCAGCATTTCCAAATAACGAGATAGTCATGAATCCGCTTTCACTTTCGGTCTCATGCCATATAGGACCCGGAGCGCTTGCAATAGCCTGCTCTAAGAAGATAGAGTATTGTAATAAATAATTATATTAATAGATACAAAGCATAATAAATATACCACTAAAATCAAGCAGTAACATGGCACAATGTGTCGTGTCAGAAAATACAAGGGAGGCATGTAAAATGTCAAAGGTAGATGTAGTAATAGGATGTTTCTATGGTGATGAAGGAAAAGGTAAGGTAATTGATTACCTTGCAGCAGACGCTGATGTAGCAGTAAGATGCACAGGCGGAGACAATGCCGGTCACACAATCAAAGCAAACGGTGTTAAATATGCAATGCACCTTATTCCGTCAGGACTCTTATCAGGACATACAATCGGAGTGATCGGAAACGGAGTAGTTTTAAATCCGCAGGTTCTTTTAGAGGAAATCAACAACCTGAAGGAGCACGGATATGATGTAGATAAATACTTAAAAATCAGTGACAAAACGCATGTTATTTTCCCATATCACAGAAAGCTGGATGTAGCGCTTGAGAAGGTGAGACAGGCAAAGAAAATCGGTACTACAGGAAAGGGTATCGGACCTTCATACTGCGATAAGTATGAGAGAAGCGGAATCAGAATGGAGGATTTATACGCACCTGATTTCAAGGAGCGCCTTAAGGAGCAGACAGAGCTCAAGCTTGCACTTCTTAAGGTATATGATCCTGAGACTGATTATACAAAGGAGCTTGATTTCGACAAGATGTTTGCAGAGTACAGTGACTATGCAGCACAGCTTGAGCCATATGTATGTGATACAATAACCCTCTTACACAAGGCACTTGAGGATGACAAAAAGGTGGTTGTTGAGGGAGCACAGGCTACACTCCTTGACATCGACTTTGGTTCATATCCATATGTTACATCATCAAATCCTACAATCGGTGGTATTCTTACAGGAACAGGTCTTTCTGCTTCAGATATCGGAAATGTATACGGTGTCATCAAGGCATACTCAAGCCGTGTAGGTGAGGGACCATATGTGACAGAGCTTCTTGACGCAACAGGAGACAGAATCCGTGAGCTCGGACATGAGTACGGCACCACAACAGGCCGCCCGAGAAGATGCGGATGGTTAGACCTTGTCACCTTAAAATATGCCAAGCGTCTTAACGGACTTACAGCACTTTCTGTAAACCATCTCGACACAATCGGCAAGTTTGATACAATAAAAGTCTGCACCGGCTACGATGTAAACGGTGAGGTAACAGAGGACTTTACAACAAATCTCAAGGTTTTAAACAACGCAAAGCCTGTATATGAGGAGCTGGAAGGCGGCTGGGGAGATGAAATCGCAAGCTGTAAGACTTTCGAGGAGCTTCCTGAGAATGCACAGAAATACATCAGTTTCATAGAGAAATACATCGGAGTACCTGTTAAGTTTATCGGAACAGGTGCTGACAGAGAAGCTATGATTGTGCGCGCAGACAATTAGTAAAGCTAAAATGCTATAGTATTAAAATTTTAAATAATGTACAAAAGAGTGTTCAAAATTCACAAATTGAACACTCTTTTTTTTACTCTGATATCATAACAATTTAGCAGGAGGAGTATTACTGTGATAGAAATTAGTAATCTCGTAAAGAAATATGGCGACCATATGGCCGTAGATCATCTTTCGCTGACTGTTGAGCCGGGAAAGATATACGGACTTTTGGGACCAAACGGCGCCGGAAAGTCAACCACCATGAATATTGTTACCGGATATATCGGTGCTGATGGTGGAACAGTAAAGATAAACGGCTATGATATATTTGCACAGCCTGAGGAGGCAAAAAAATGTATCGGATACCTGCCGGAGATACCACCGCTTTACGTGGATATGACGGTATATGAGTATCTCAAATTTGTGGCAGAGCTCAAAAAGCTCGACAGGAAAAAGAGAAAAGAAATGATAGCAGATGCCATGGACATGACCGGCATCACGGAGGTGAAAAACCGTCTCATAAAGAACCTTTCCAAGGGCTACAGACAAAGAGTGGGCTTCGCCCAGGCACTTCTTGGCTACCCGGAAATCATCATACTGGATGAGCCTACAGTTGGACTTGATCCAAAGCAGATAATAGAGATTCGTGAGCTTATTAAAAAGCTTGGAGAAAATCATACGGTGATACTGAGCTCACATATTTTAAGTGAGATAAGTGCAGTGTGTGATCATGTGTTTATCATATCAAAGGGTAAGCTTGTAGCAAGTGATGCCACAGAGAACCTGATTAATCTCATGTCAAAGAACCAGGAAATTAACCTTGTCCTCAAATCAGACGAGATTGGTGCTAGAGGAATGCTTGAGAAGATAGTAAATGTTGATAAGGTCACATTTGAAAAGTCTGAGGAAGAGAAAACAGTGAAGGCTTTGGTTATAGCAAAAGCAAACTGCGATATACGTGAGGAAATATTTGAGCTTGCAAGTGCAATGCATATGCCAATCCTTGAGATGCATACTGTTGTGAAGTCACTCGAGGACGTATTCCTTGAGCTTACAGGGGAAGGAGATGAGAAAAAGACAAAGACAGATCAGCTCATGCTGACATCGCCTGTATCTGTCGGAAGGATTGTAGCAGGAAAATATTTAGCGATGGCAGCAGTATACACCATAGACATAGCACTTTTTGCACTTTCACCGCTCGTGTTGTCAATTTACGGCAAGGTGGCGCTCAGTGAAGCGTATGTGGCTTTGTTTGGCTACTGGCTTTACGGTTTATCATGCATCGCCGTGGGAATTTTTATATCGTCCATATCTGAGAGTGTGATAATATCTGCAATACTTACATTTGTGGCATTATTCCTCTCATACATGATGCAGTCCATTACAGGGCTCATCTCGTCAAGTGGGAATCTGCTAACAAAGGTGCTTAATTGCTTTGATTTGTACACACCATTTGAGAATTTTGTGAGTGGCTGCTTTAGTGTCACATCGGCAGCTTATTATGTGACGGTTATTTTGCTTTTATGCTTCTTGACGACTCAATCTATCCAGAAGAGAAGATGGGCATTTTCAAAGAAGATGATAGGCACAGGGGCATTTTCAGCAGGAATGATTGTCATAATGTGTGCAATCTGTGTGGTGGTAAATCTTGTAGTGACAGCGCTTCCTACCAGGTACACATCAATTGACTGTTCGGCTACAAAGCTGTACTCGCTCACAAGCGATACAAAGGACAGGATAAGTAAGCTCGATGAGGATATCACAATCTATGTTTTAAATTCCAAGAAATCAAAGGATGCAAAGATAGATGAGACAATCAACAGATACAAGGATCTTTCGAGTCATATAAAGGTAAAATATGTAGACCCGGCGACAAGCCCGAAGTTTTATCAGGATTACACAGACACGACACCTACCACAAACAGCCTTATCATCGAGAGCAAAAACCGTTCAAAGGTGATTGATTACAATGATATATATGAATATGACAGCTCATCATATTATTACGGATACCAGTCGCAGTCTAGCATCACAGGCTATGATGCCGAGGGACAGATTACAAGTGCTATAGAGTATGTCACAATGGATGCAGATGAGCTCCCGGTAATTTATCAGATAACGGGACACAATGAAACGGAAATAGGAAGCAATTTCCAGAGTGTTGTAAGCAAGGCAAATGCAAATCTTAAGAGTTTAGAGCTCTTTAACGAGGAAAAGGTGCCGGACGCAGATGAGAACGGACCGTTTACTACAGGTCTTGCTGTAAATGATTCAAGCACCGGCGCATCGATTGTTGTGTTTGGTACGCCTTATGTGGTTGATGATTCATATGATAATGCTGTTTCCGGCAACAATGCAGACATGTTCAAGGATGTTATCATATCAATGACCGGAAATGTTGAGCTTGCATCAAGTGTGATACCTGTGAAGGATTACACCTTAAGCAATATCACTATAAATACGCTGCAGGCGGTTATTACGGGACTTATCATAATGATAGCTGTACCAATACTGCTTATTATCATAGGAATCGTTGTATGGGCAATGAGGAGAAAGAAGTAGATTACAGGTAAAAGTGTATAAGAAATAGGAGAAAAAATGAATGAATAAGCAGAAACGCACCTTTGTGATACTTGCGATAGTGATACCTCTCTTAAAATCAATACAAGCAAGGTCACATCGCTGCTTGGAAACGCCACAAGCATTACAGCTTCAAAGAAATTTGATTCAGATGCGGATACATCTGATTTTGGGCTGGATGAACCACAGAATGTCGTAAAGCTAAGCACCGATGACAAGGCATATACCATCACAATCGGTGAGAAAAACGCTATGCTTGGTGAGTACTATATCAAGGTAAATGATGATGTATATCTTTCAAGTACCACAATCCTTGGAACAATTCCGTATTCTATAGATGATATGATTGCAACGGAAGACAGTGAGAGTACTGAGACTGAAAGTGAGTAGCAATGGATTAATAGTTTAAAAATGATAACTTTAAGAAATAGTTCATCTTTTTTTTATGAAATAGGTATTGAAATCGTGCTGATGTTGTACCATTATAATGATTAAAGGGTCAAAATGTATCATTATTATGATGTAGAATAATGAGGGAAAACGGTGAATAGCATGAATAAGATGAACAAAGACAGCAACAGCATAAATATCACGGGCCTTACCGATGAAGAGGTAAGGCAGAGAGTGGAGGAAGGACTTACCAACAGGGCTGATATATCTACAGACAAGACGACAAAGGAAATTGTGATTTCAAACGTTTTCACATATTTTAACCTTATATTTCTTGTCATAACGATACTTCTCATAATGGTAGGTTCTTTCAGAAATCTGACATTTCTGCCTATAATTATTGGAAATACGGTAATCGGAATCGTTCAGGAAATCCGCGCAAAAAAGACTCTTGAAAAAATGAGTTTACTGAATGCTCCGCATGCGGATGTCATCAGAAACGGCAGCGTAAAGCAGATTAGTACGGATGAACTTGTAAAGGACGATGTGATTTTACTTACCGCAGGAAAGCAGATTTGTGCGGATGCGGTTGTGATATCCGGAAATATACAGGTAAATGAATCACTGCTCACAGGTGAAGCTGATGAGGTAGAAAAGACAGAGGGCAGTACTCTCATGTCGGGAAGCTTTGTTGTATCGGGAGAGTGCTATGCGCGGCTTGAAAAGGTCGGTAATGAATCATATATCTCAAAGCTGAGCCTTGAGGCAAAATCAATGGGCGGCAAGGAGCAGTCAGAGATGATACGCTCCATTAATTTGATTGTCAAATGGGTTGGCATAGTTATTATTCCGATTGGGTTTATATTATTCTGGCAGAGTCATTTTGTGAATGGTGAGTCTATCACAAAGAGTGTTACATCGACAGTTGCAGCGATTATAGGAATGATACCGGAGGGCTTATATCTGCTGACAACAGTGGCGCTTGCCTTAAGCACTATGAAGCTTGCAAGGAAAAAGGTTTTGCTTCATGATATGAAAAGTATTGAGACGCTTGCGCGTGTGGATGTGCTTTGTGTGGATAAAACGGGCACAATTACTGAGCCTGATATGAAGCTTAAGGAAATTTTTCTCTGTAAAAACAGTGGAGCAGATGGCACACAGACAGCTTTGACATTAGATGAGCTTAAGGGTCTTATTTTAGATTATGCAAATGCTTCGGTTGACAACAATGCAACTATGCTCGCACTAAAGGCATATGCGGCGGATGCTTTGACAAATAATACATCTGCACTGCATCGTACAGCGGTTTCACAGCAGGCATTCTCGTCGAGTCTCAAATATGGCAGCGTTACCTTTTCTGACGGAACATATCTGCTCGGAGCACCGGAGTTTATCATGCACGAAGACTTTGCGAGCATTGAGGAAGAAATCATACCATACGCTGACAAAGGTGACAGAGTACTTTTGTTTGCAAGGTATGATGGGGAAAACGTGGAGAATGGCATAAATGGCAGCGTTACTCCGCTTGGATTTGTGGCACTTGCCAATCCTATCAGAGAGAATGCGGTAAAGACCTTTGAGTATTTCAAGAGTCAGGGTGTTGCGATAAAGGTTATTTCAGGTGACAATCCGCGTACCGTTTCAAGGATTGCCATACAGGCAGGAATAGAAAGTGCAGAAAGCTTTGTTGATGCGGCAACACTCGATACCGAGGATAAAATAGCCGATGCAGTGAATAAATATACTGTATTCGGACGTGTGACACCGAAGCAGAAAAAACAGCTTGTAAAGGCTTTGCAGGCTAAAGGTCATACAGTTGCGATGACAGGAGACGGAGTCAACGATATACTTGCCATGAAGGACGCCGACTGCAGTGTGGCTATGGCATCGGGAAGTGAGGCGGCAGCCCAGGCAGCCCAGGTTGTCCTTTTGGACTCTGACTTTGCACATATGCCGGATGTGGTATATGAGGGACGCAGGGTGGTAAACAATATCCAGCGCTCAGCCAGCCTGTTTCTTGTGAAAAATATATTCTCACTGTTACTTTCACTGTTTTCAGTTATTCTTATGGTTACGTATCCGCTTGAGCCGGCACAGGTATCGCTCATCAGTATGTTTACCATAGGAGTACCGGGATTCTTATTGGCACTGGAGCAGAATAAGGACAGGATAAAGGGGCGCTTTATCACCAATGTCATGCTAAAGGCACTGCCGGGTGGACTTACGGATGTAATAGCTGTCGGAGCGCTTGTCGTATGCGGAGAAGTATTTTGTATATCAGATGCAAGCATAGGAACGATAGCGACGCTTGTACTTTCGATAGTGGGCTTCATGATACTTTTTAAAATCAGTGAGCCGCTCAATAGAATGAAATATGCTGTTATTATCGGAAATATAGCAGGTCTGGTATTTTCGGGTTTCTTCTTAAAGAAACTGTTTGCACTGACAGATTTGTCAAATATATGTATTCTTCTCATGATAGTGTTTGGCTTTGCGGCTGAGTCACTGTTTAGGAATCTGACACTTCTGGTTGAGAAACTGAGAGGCTCATATGAGAAAAAGAAGGGCTTTAATGTCTGATATTAAAAATCTGCATGGCACCATAGGTGTGTGGCAGATTAGGACCAGGGGCCTTTCTTGATGGGCACGACAGATTTTTACAGTTCGCGCAGATATTACAGAGCTCTTTGATATTTTTCTGCTTTTGTGAGTCAAGCTTTATTATGAGGGCGGCTGTCTTAAGTGGCATGAGCATATTTGAACCGGTGAGATGTATGCCATCAGGGCTTACGTGCTCAAAAATCTCAGGCAGTAGCTCAAGCGGATATTCATCGCCTAAAAATGACAGCTCAATGGCATAAAGAGAACTTTCTTCTTCGATAGCCTTTGCAAACTGCTCATATGCGTTTGACAAAAGCATGAGGCTTAAACAGTCTGCGATGTATGCTTCCTCAAGCTGCTCATGGTTTAAATACAGCTCTGATAGCTCGTCTGCACCGTTTCCGAGTGTCACGAGACCGTATGCATAGTGTGCCAGGGATACCTCAGGCAAATCCTGTTTTATGGAATAATATGCGAAGGCATCCACCAATGGAAGCATTGCTGTGTATATTGCCCGGATAAGAGGCAGCTTATCATTATCAAAATGAAAGCGGCTGCAGAATTCTTTCCAGTCTTTAGATGATAATTCAGGTGTGATTTTGCATTTCATGGTATTTTGGTTACATCATCAGATTCTTTATCAGAACCCTTTAAAAGTCTGTATACAAATGAATACGCCCAGATAAGTACCGGGATAATGATAGTTGCGGCAACGGCAGCCTTCCAATAGCGCATGTCGCTCGTGTGATCGAGCACAGTGGCAACAAATGCCACAACATATAAAAATAATAAAAGGATGGCACCAATCAGTGCCAGAATACGTTTTGTCTTTTTCATGAATTGTTCTCCGTGGTTTTTGAATAGTTATTTAATAATTATAATATAAAAAAACAAAATTGACGTCAAGCTGTTATTTTGGTATAATACATCCATATGTGAAGTTGAGGCTGTTTGGCCTCGTATCAGTTTATAAAAGATAAAGGTGGTAGTAAAAATGGCTTTATTAGAAGAGTGGCACAAGATTGCCTATAATGACAAAGCAGATCAGGGAGAGTTACAGCGTTTTTGGCAGCATTATTTCCTCTTGGAGAAGGGCGTATATGAGAAGCTCCTTGCAAATCCGGATGAGGCAGTAGAGGGAACAGTCAAAGAGCTTGCTGAGAAATATGAGTTATCAATCATGGAGATGACAGGCTTCTTAGACGGAATCAATGACAGCCTTGTCACACCAAACCCAATCGAGGAGATGGATGAGGACACAAAGGTAAGCCTTGCATTCGATAAAGAAAAGCTCTATAAGAACATGGTAGATGCAAAGGCAGACTGGCTTTACAATCTCCCGGCATGGGATGAAATCTTTGACGCAGAGACAAAGCATGCGCTTTACCTCGAGCAGAAGAAGTCAGGAACAGTGGTAGTAGGCAAGAAAATCGGCCGAAATGACCCATGTCCATGCGGTTCGGGCAAGAAATATAAAAAATGTTGCGGAAAAAATGCATAAAGTACTTTACAGATTAGAAAAATAAGTATATTATCATTTTTTGAAAGGAACATTAATTGTTCTAAAGATATGTATGGCACATGTTTGCGTATATTACATACATATGTGCAACAGCATAATAACAATACGTTGAAGAGCACAGTAAGTATATTAAAAGCAGCAGAGAGGGAAGCCTTGGAAGACGAGAATCAAAGTCCAAAGAGTGGTGAAAGCTCCCCGGTGGATGATATACCGAACACCAGCTTGGAGTGGCTCCAATAAAGCCCGGTGATACCGTTATAGTCAAATGAGTTTCTGTCGGATACAGACAAGCAGTATGTTTTCAGGCGGAAAGAATGTGGGTGGAACCACGGTAACAAAGCTTATCGTCCCCGATGTCGCAGCAATGCGGTGTCGGGGATTTTTATATTAAAATAAAGGAGAGATAACCATGAAGATAACATTGAAGGATGGCTCATCAAAAGAGTACAGCGAAGCAAAAAGCGTATATGAAATCGCAAAAGATATAAGCGAGGGACTTGCAAGAGCAGCCTGCGCAGGAGAGGTTGACGGAGAAATTGTTGACTTAAGAACAGTTCTTGACAAGGACTGCACACTCAATATAATCACAGCAAGTGATGAGGAAGGACTTCGTGTCATCAGACATACAGCATCACACGTGCTGGCACAGGCAGTAAAGAATCTGTTTCCGGATGCAAAAATCACAATCGGACCGGCAATTGATGACGGTTTCTACTATGATTTCGATTCACAGCCATTCTCAAGAGAGGATCTCGATGCACTTGAGGCAGAGATGAAGAAAATCATCAAACAGGGGCATGAGATAACAAGATTTACACTCCCTAGAGAGGAAGCAATCAAATTCATGAAGGAAAAGGATGAGCCATACAAGGTAGAGCTTATCGAGGAGCTTCCTGAGGGTGAGGAGATTTCATTCTATGACCAGGGTGGATTTGTAGATTTATGTGCAGGACCACATCTTATGAGCACAAAGGGAGTAAAGGCTTTCAAGCTCACATCATCATCAATGGCATACTGGAGAGGTGATTCAAACAAGGCAAGACTCCATCGTATCTACGGAACAGCCTACAATAAAAAAGAGGATTTAAAGGCACATCTTGAGAGAATGGAGGAGGCTAAGAAGCGTGATCACAATAAGCTTGGTCGTGAGATGGAGCTTTTCACAACAGTAGATGTAATCGGACAGGGACTCCCGCTTATGATGCCAAAGGGCACAAAGATGATTATGAAGCTGCAGAGATGGATTGAGGACCTCGAGGATAAGGAGTGGGGCTATGTGCGTACAAAGACACCACTCATGGCAAAATCAGACCTGTACAAGATTTCAGGACACTGGGATCATTATCTTGACGGCATGTTTGTTCTCGGAGATCCTGAGAAGGACGGCGAGGAAGAGGTTATGGCACTTCGTCCGATGACATGTCCGTTCCAGTATTATGTATACAAGGCAAAGCAGCACTCATACAGAGATCTGCCTTACAGAATGGGTGAGACATCCACATTGTTTAGAAACGAGGATTCGGGAGAGATGCATGGATTGACACGTGTCAGACAGTTTACTATCTCAGAGGGTCACAATGTTATCCGTCCTGACCAGTGTGAGGAGGAACTCAAGGCATGCTTCAGTCTTAACAGATATGTCCTTAAGGTGCTGGGGCTCGAGAATGATGTGACATACCGTCTTTCAAAATGGGATCCAAAGAACACAGAAAAGTATTTAGGAGATGATGAGTACTGGAACTCAACACAGGAGGTTCTTCGTAACATCCTTGTTGAGGAAAATGTTCCTTTTGTTGAGGCCGACGGCGAGGCTGCATTCTACGGACCAAAGATTGATATTCAGGCCAAGAACGTATACGGTAAAGAGGATACCATGGTAACAATACAGCTCGACTGTGCTATTGCTGAGAATTTTGATCTGTACTATATTGATCAAAACGGCGATAAAATCCGTCCATACATCATCCACCGTACATCACTCGGCTGCTATGAGCGTACACTTGCATGGCTTATCGAGCACTACGCAGGCAAGTTCCCTACATGGCTCTGCCCTGAGCAGGTTAGAGTGCTTCCTATCTCAGAGAAGTATGCTGATTATGCTAAAAAGGTAGCAGATGAGCTTAAGCGCAATGATGTTGATGTGACAGTTGACAACAGAGCTGAGAAGATCGGATACAAGATCAGAGAAGCTCGTATGGATAAGCTTCCATATATGCTTGTTGTTGGAGCAGACGAGGAGGCAGACGGCACAGTATCGGTAAGAAGCCGTTTTGAAGGAAATGAGGGTGTTAAGCCACTTTCAGATTTCATCGACCAGATTTGCAAGGAAATCCGTACAAAGGAAATCAGAGTGGAGCTTCCGGAAGAGGAAAAACACAGATAATCAATTAAAAAGTATAAAAAAAATCAATCAGGACATACTAGCCTATGCATAAGCAAAGGAGGCAAAAGTATGACAAGACTTGATTGTAATGTTGAAAAATGTGCGTATAATGCAGATAACTGCTGTAAGCTCAGAGAAATCGATGTGAAAGGAAATAAGGCAAAGAAAGCCTGCGATACACAGTGTGGCAGCTTTTCAAATAAGGCCTGTGACTGTGAGGTATCTGCAGAGCTAGCTATTCACAAGGAGACAGATGTGCACTGTGATGCAGCAAAGTGTAAGTACAATGACCACAATAGCTGCATGGCCAATCAGATTGGCATCAAGAAAAACTGTACACCTAATAAGTGCAGTACAGAGTGTGCAAGCTTTGAGTGTCAGGCGTAGACTAAGAAGCGCATAATGACAGTTGCCCGGAGTATCAGGTTTATGGTGCTCCGGGTACATATATTTTCGTAATTTGTGATTGCTGCCGTATATATTATGGTGTGACAGACAGCAATTACAGTCAGGAAAGGAAAAATATGGATTATAATATAAACTTCCCACATCTTCATATATATCTGCAGCATGTGATAAAGAGTATATCAATAGGAAGCTTTGATATTGCGATGTACGGCATAATAATAGCATGTGGTATGCTTGCGGGGCTGGGCGTGGCCTGCTATGTGGCAAAAAAATCAGGACAAAATCCTGATACATACTTTGACCTGGCACTTGTGGCAATCATATGCTCGGTGATAGGCGCAAGAATATACTATGTGGTATTCAGGTGGGATTTGTACAAGGATGACCTGCTTAGCATATTCAATATCAGGCAGGGAGGACTGGCAATTTACGGAGGAGTGATAGCAGCAATTATCACCACATTCGTTTTTGCAAAGGTCAGAAAGCTGTCGTTTCCACTGTTGTGTGATACGGCGGGGCTTGGACTGATACTGGGACAGGCGATTGGCCGATGGGGAAATTTCTGCAACAGGGAGGCATTTGGCGATTATTATGACGGACTCTTTGCCATGCAGCTTCCGGTATCAGCTGTCAGGACATCGGATCTGACTGAAAAGCTTATGTCACATACAACGGTGATAGACGGAGTGGAGTATATCTCGGTGCATCCTACATTTTTGTATGAATCCTTTTGGAATCTGTGCCTGTTTATTTTGTTGATGCTTTATTTTAAGCACAGACGGTTTGACGGAGAGGTGTTTCTTCTATATTTATTAGGCTATGGTATAGGAAGATTCTGGATAGAAAACCTGCGTACAGACCAGCTTCTTATCCCTCGTATCAATTATCCGGTGTCTATGGCACTCGCCGCCACTTTGGTGGCAGTATCAGCCATATGGATAGGTATTGTCAGATATAAGCAGATGAAAATGGGCAAAATGGTGGACACTCCACCACAATCCACCACTAAAGAGTAAATTTCATATGTATTTTATAAAAAAGGCGCAAAGTCCATGAAAAGACGGAGCGTCTTTTTTTAATGCTTTTTTATGGGAATTTGTCTTAAAGCCTTGATTTTGTGGGCTGTAAGGTGTAATATTGTAACCAAGTGGTGAAAAGTGGAGTGAAATACCATATAAGTGGAGTGAAGTGGTGGAAAGCTTCAAAATGAGGAAAAGGAGGATGGATGCCATGTTCATGGGCGAATATAATCATTCAATAGACGCCAAGGGCCGTATGATTGTCCCGGCAAAGTTCCGTGAACAGCTTGGTAATGAGTTTGTAGTTACCAAGGGCTTAGATGGCTGTCTGTTCGTCTATTCCAACGAAGAATGGCATCGCATTGAGGAAAATCTTCGCGACAAACCACTCACATCAAGAGAAGCAAGAAAATTTATGAGATTCTTTTTTGCAGGAGCAGCCACCTGTGAGGTGGACAAGCAGGGCAGAATCCTCTTACCGGCGAACCTTAGAGAATACGCAGGTATAGATAAGGAAGTAGTATCTGTCGGAGTATACAGCAGAGTAGAAATCTGGAGCAAAGACAGATACCTTGAGAACTCTGATTTTGACGATATGGATGAGATAGCAGATCATATGGCAGAGCTTGGCATAGGCATTTGATATTAAATGGAGAGACCACATGGAATTTAAGCATTATTCAGTCTTAAGGGACGAGACAATTGAAAATTTAAACATCCGTCCTGACGGGATATATGTGGATGGTACTCTGGGAGGAGCCGGGCACTCATATGAGATAGCTAAGAGGCTCTCAGACAAGGGCAGGCTGATTGGCATAGATCAGGATGCGGATGCTATAAAGGCAGCAGGAGAGAGACTTGCAGAGTTTGGAGACAGGGTAACGATAGTCAGAAGCAATTATTCTGATATGAAGAATGTGCTTCATTCACTCGGCATTGAAAAGGTGGATGGTATTATGCTGGATCTTGGAGTTTCATCCTTCCAGCTTGACACACCAAAAAGGGGTTTTACCTACAGGAGTGAGGATGCACCGCTTGATATGCGTATGGACGACAGAAATGTCCTTACTGCAAGGGATATAGTAAATACCTACAGCGAAAATGATCTGTACCGTATCATCAGGGATTACGGTGAGGACAAGTTTGCAAAGAATATTGCAAAGCATATTGCAGCAGCAAGACAAAAGCAAGAGATAACGACAACAGGCGAGCTCAACGAGATAATAAAGGCAGCGATACCCAAAAAGGTCAGAGCTACCGGTGGTCACCCGTCAAAGAGAACATATCAGGCTATCAGAATAGAGCTGAATCATGAGCTTGATGTGCTAAGGGACAACCTGGATGACATGATAGATTTACTTAATCCGGGCGGCAGGATATGTATTATCACATTCCACTCGCTCGAGGACAGAATAGTAAAATCCAATTTCAAAAAAAATGAAAATCCATGTACATGTCCACCGAGCTTTCCGGTATGTGTATGCGGTAATAAATCAAAAGGAACGGTTATCACCAGAAAACCAATCCTTCCATCCGAAAAGGAGCTTGAAGAAAACTCACGCTCCAAAAGCGCAAAGCTTCGGGTATTTGAAAGAAATGAATTATAGAATTACAGCAAAAGGAGCAGCTAAATGAATAAAACAATTTATTATGTAAACGGGAATGCAGTAAGAAAACTTGAGGAGGCAGAGCCACAAAGACACGAGCACAGTACAAGAAGAGAACTTGAGGATGCTAGACGCAGAAAAAACAGAAGAAGAGCAGCGCGCAGAAATCAGGAAAGAGCACTTTCAATGAATCGTGCATTTGTCACATTTCTTACAGCGTGTGTGCTGGCATCAGCATTCGTTTCTGTTACAGTGATACAGACCAGATCAAATGTGACCCAGCAGATGAAGGAAGTGGCGGCACTCGAGAGCAGAGTAGCAGACATCAAAGCAGATAATGATGTCAGATATAAGAAAATTACCACATCAACAGATTTGAATGCCATTAAAGATGCGGCAATCAACAGACTTGGCATGAAGAGTGCCACACAGGATCAGATAGTTTACTATTCAGTTGACAATAATAACTATATGGATCAGTATAACGATATTCCGGAATAAATTGGAGGAAGCATATTGGCAGCCAGAGCAAGGAAAAGACCGGTCAGAAAAATAGGCCGTCAGATGAAAAAAAAGCTGTTTGTGTTGTTTATGTTTATTGTTGCAGGCATGCTTGGACTTATCGGCAGACTGATGTATATTGAATACACAAGCGGAGATGCATATACAAAAAAGGTTTTATCACTACAGTCATACGACAGCAAAACGATACCATTCCAGCGCGGAAATATAGTGGATTCAAATGGTACAGTGCTTGCAACGAGTGTGGCTGTTTATAATGTTGTGCTGGACTGTTCGGTTATGACCGGGAAGAAGGAGTATATAGAGCCGACAATTGATGCGCTTACACAGTGTTTTTCGGAGCTGGACCGTGCTGTACTTGAGGATTACGCTAAAAACAGCAAGGACAAAAAATACATTGTACTTTTAAAAAAACAGTCATATGACACAATCCAGCCGTTTGTGCAGATGCAGGATGCGGTGGACAAAAAGGGAAACCTCAAAAATCCAAATATCAAGGGTGTCTGGTTTGAGACAGAATACCAGAGAAACTATCCGTTCGGCACGCTGGCAAGCTCTGTTATCGGATTTACATCATCGGGTGACGTTGGTACAACAGGACTTGAAAATTATTATAATGATACATTAAACGGTGTGAACGGAAGAGAATACGGATACTTAAACGCTGATAATGATTTTCAAAAGACGGTTATACCTGCTGAAAACGGAGATACAATCTATACAACTATTGATGCAAATATACAGTCAATTGTGGAGGACAAGATAAAGCTTTTCTCAGATACCTATGCAAATAATGCAAGAGAAGGGCTGGGAGCAGAAAATATCGGTGTAATCATAGAAAATCCTAAAAACGGTGAGATACTCGCCATGGCAAATTATCCAAACTTTGATCTGAACGATCCGAAGAATATGAAGAATTACTATACACAAGAGCAGCTTGATGCAATGAGTGATGATGATACATTAAATACTCTGAATAAGCTGTGGCAGAACTTCTGTGTTACACACACATATGAGCCGGGTTCAGTACAGAAGCCGTTTACCGTTGCATGTGGACTTGATACGGGAACACTCACTACGGATATGACATTTTTGTGCGATGGATATGAGATGTTCGGCGGTGAGAAGGTGTCATGTGTCAATCGAAACGGACATGGTATAGAAACACTTGAAAAGTCACTCATGGATTCCTGCAATGATGCACTCATGCAGATGTCATATAGGATAGGAGCAGAAAATTTCCTGTATTATCAGAGTGTGTTTGGATTTGGCCAAAAGACCGGCATTGATTTACCGGGTGAGGCAAATACGTCGACACTTATGTATACACTTGACAACATAAAGCCTGTAGATTTAGCTACAAATGTATTCGGACAGAACTATAACTGTACGATGATAGAGATGGCAGGTGCGTTCTCTTCACTTGTGAATGACGGAAATTATTATCAGCCGCATGTGATAAAGAAAATTGCCGATGAGGACGGAAATACCGTAAAGACAATAGAGCCGACGATGCTCAAAAAGACTGTGTCAGAGTCAACCAGCCAGACCTTGAAAAATTATCTGCAAAATGTTGTTGCACAAGGAACCGGTAAGGTTGCAAAGGTTGATGGATATTCCATGGGTGGCAAGACCGGAACGGCACAGATGTATGATGAGACAACCCATCTGCGTAAAAGGGGCTGCTATCTTGTATCGTTTATCAGCTGTGTACCGGCACAGGATCCACAGCTTGTCATATACTCTGTAATTGACCAGCCTAACGTGCAGGATCAGCCTCACAGTAACTATGCACAGAATCTTACAAGAGAGATATTAAAGGAAGTACTTCCGTATATGAATATCTACCCTGATGAGGAACAGACGGGTGTAAATGCTGACCTTACGATAACGGGAGCAAATCCTCCGACAGGAGAGAAGGTAACTCAGGAAGGCGAGCAGGGTGAATAGAGAATAGCCTCAATATTTTTTGCATATATTAGTGTAAAAATATTGAGGCATTTTTTATGATATTGAATAATACCGGGTATAGAAAGAAAATATGTGTACTGTGTGCGATGATAACAATAATGCTTATGGTATTATGTGTCCGTTTGGGTTATCTTATTCTTGTAAAGGGAGAATATTACAGTAAAAAAGCCCGGGCACTGCAGGAGCGTGAGAGGACAATAGCGGGCATACGCGGAGATATATTAGACAGAAACGGAAGTGTTATAGCGGCAAATGAGACAGCCTGCAACATTTCAGTGATACATAATCAGATAACTGATGAGGAAGCGGTAATCAGGACACTGAGCACAGAGCTTTCGATGGATGAATCGAAGATACGTAAAAAGGTGGAAAAGGTTACCTCGATAGAAAAAATTAAAAACAATGTTTCAAGGGAAACCGGTGACAGAATACTCTCCTACGGTTTAGCCGGGGTAAAGGTAGATGAGTCAAGCATCAGATACTATCCTGGAAATGAACTGTTTTCAAAAGTTATTGGATTCTCCGGGGCTGATGGACAGGGTGTTGTCGGGCTTGAAGCAACCTATGATGATGTCCTTTCCGGAAAACCCGGAAAAATATATACAGTGTGTGATGGTAGAGGTGTGGAGGTGAAGGGCTATAAGGAGAGACGACAGGCACCAAAAAAAGGAGATACACTTGTCACAACGCTGGATATAAACATACAAAGAATCTGTGAGCAGAAGGCTGCTGCGGCATATAATGAAAACCTTGCTGACAGTGTGAGCATCATAGTCATGAATCCTGAGAATGGTGAAATCTATGCTATGTCTGACTATCCCGAGTACAATCTCAATGACCCGTTTTCCTGTGAAAATCATGACGAGGCATGGAGAAACGGCTGCGTCAGCGATACTTATGAGCCGGGGTCAACATTTAAAATTATAACAGCCGCTATAGCACTTGAAGAGAATGTGGTAAGTCTGGACGACAGCTTTTACTGTCCCGGATATATTACGGTGGAGGATAGACGTATACACTGTCATAAAAGGAGTGGTCACGGCAGCGAAACCTTTGTACAGGGAATACAGAATTCGTGTAACCCGGTATTCATAGATCTTGGACTGCGCATAGGCTGTGACAGGTATTATGAGAATTTTAAAAGCTTTTGCCTGTTGGAAAAAACAGGAATAGATCTGCCGGGAGAAGCAGGTACTATAATGCATCAGCCTGACAAAATAGGACAGGTGGAGCTTGCTACAATTTCATTTGGACAGTCATTTCAGATTACACCTATAGAGCTTATGACCACGGTATCCTCCCTGATAAATGGAGGAAACAGGGTGACACCGCATATAGGCAAAGAGATATTGAATTCCGATGGCACCACAAAGAAACAGATATCTTTTGATACCAGAACCGGTATTTGTACAGAGAAAACCTCTGAGACACTCAGAATGCTTCTTGAAGGCGTGGTATCTGAGGGCTCAGGCAAAAACGCGCAGGTAGAAGGGTATGCAATAGGTGGAAAGACAGCTACATCGCAGACACTTCCACGCAGTGATAATGTCTATATAGCATCGTTTCTTGGATTTTATCCTGCAGATGACCCAAGACTGATGGTACTTGTTAAAATAAATAATCCCAAAGGCGGAGTATACTACGGAGGTACCATTGCCGCTCCGGTTGCCGCGGAGGTGTTTACGGAAATAATACCATATGTGGATGAACAGTAGCTCTTGCGAAATACGGATAAATAACGTATACTATAATTTAGTGTATAAATCAGGGTTTAATACATGGAAAACGGAGGAATAAAAATGAGCTTACAAGGAAAGAAAGTACTTGTTGTCGGTACAGGAAAAAGCGGAATCGCAGCTACAGAGCTTTTACGTGCCAATAATATAGATACAGTATTATTTGATGGAAATAAAGAGCTTGATACAGAGGCACTTTATGAGAAGGTATCGTCAATCCGTGAAGTACCGCTAATACTCGGAGATATGACAGATGCACAGATGGATGAGTTTGATGTGGCTGTACTCAGTCCGGGTGTACCAACAGATATTCCTATGGTCAATTCATTAAGAGATAAGGGCGTTAAAATCTGGGGTGAGATAGAGCTTGCATACACATTTGGAGCAGGCAGAATCATTGCTATTACAGGAACCAACGGCAAGACAACGACCACGGCACTTACAGGTGAAATAATGAAGAATTACTTTAAGGATGTAAGAGTTGTTGGAAACATTGGAATACCATATACATCAATGGTTACAGGAAGCACGGATGAGACCGTGACAGTAGCAGAGATATCCAGCTTCCAGCTTGAGACAATTGATACCTTCAAGCCGCACATCAGTGCAATCTTAAATATTACACCGGATCATCTTAATCGTCATCACACAATGGAAAACTATATCAGGGCAAAAGAAGATATCACAAAGAATCAGACAAAGGATGATTTTTGTATCTTAAACTATGAGGATAAGGTACTTAGAGGCTTTGCGGCAGAGTGCCCGGCTAAGGTTGTGTTTTTCAGCAGTAAGTCAGAGCTTTCAGAGGGCTTTTATCTGGATGGAGACATCATCATGTATGCACACGATGGTGCACGCGATGAGATAATCAATGTAAATGACCTGAATCTGCTTGGAAAGCACAATTTTGAGAATGTTATGGCAGCCTGTGCCATGTCCTTAAGCTTTGGTGTGCCTATGGATAAGATTGTCGAGGTGCTTAAGGTATTTAATGCAGTTGAACACAGAATAGAATATGTGACAGAAAAGCGCGGTGTTAAGTTTTACAATGATTCAAAGGGAACCAATCCTGATGCGGCTATTCAGGGAATACGTGCCATGAACAGACCGACACTTCTTATCGGAGGAGGATATGATAAACAGTCAGAATATGACGAGTGGATAGAGGCCTTTGACGGTAAGGTCAAGGAGCTTGTGCTCATCGGTCAGACAGCGGACAAAATAGAGGAATGTGCACACAGACATGGATTCATGAATACAGTAAAGAAGGATACCTTTGAGGAGGCTGTCAGCTATTGTTATGAGCATGCTGCTTCAGGCGATGCCGTCCTTTTATCACCTGCATGTGCAAGCTGGGGAATGTTCCCTAATTATGAGGAGAGAGGACGTATCTTCAAGGAATTAGTAAAAGGATTAGAGGAGTAATTCATTTTGGCAGAAAAGCGTAGAAAACAAAAAGAAAAAAAGGAAAAAGGAATCCCTTTTTTTGACTATAATCTTTTGTTTATTGTTATATTTTTGCTCTGTTTTGGTCTTGTAATGCTGTACAGCTCAAGCTCATATACATCAGCTAACAGATATAACGACAGTATGCATTATTTGAAGCTTCAGATACGAAATATTCTGTTGGGAATGGCTGCCATGGCTGCCATGACGGCAATAGACTACAGATGGTGGAAGAAGCTGGGAGTGACAGCATATGTAGTGTCGTTTCTGCTGTGTATTCTTGTATTTGTGCCGAAAATAGGTTCAAGTTCACATGGTTCATCGAGATGGATTAGTGTAGGACCGATACAGTTCCAGCCGTCAGAGGTGGCGAAGATAGCCGTTATTTTATTTATGGCAATGATAATTGACAAGATTCCTAAGCAGTTTACCCGGTTTTCAAGTATCATAAAGATGTTTATAATACTTGCACCGCTTATAGGAATCGTTGCGTACAGTAACTTAAGTACGGCAATTATCATAATAGGCATATCTGTCTGTATGATGTTTGTTGCCAGTCCGAAATATCTGCAGTTTATTCTGGTCGGAATCGGTGTGCTTGTATTTGCAGTGGCATTTGTAATGCTGGCAGGCTACAGAAGTACACGAATTGAGGCATGGCTGCATCCGGAAACCGCCAGCAGTGATGCGGTTTACCAGACAATGATGGGGTTATATGCAATAGGCTCAGGTGGTTTATTTGGCAAGGGACTTGGAGAAAGCTTACAAAAGCTTGGAAATGTCCCGGAGTCACAAAACGATATGATTTTTACAATCATATGTGAGGAACTTGGATTGTTTGGAGCCATATGTCTTATACTCCTGTTTATAATTCTGATATGGCGTATGATGGTTGTTGCCAATAATGCCAGGGATTTATACGGTTCGCTTTTAGTGATTGGAGTCATGAGCCACATTGCAATTCAGGTTATATTGAATATTGCTGTTGTAACAAATTCCATTCCGAACACAGGTGTAATCCTGCCGTTTATCAGCTATGGAGGAACATCCATCATTTTCCTGATGGCGGAGATTGGTATAGTACTGTCAGTGTCGAGGGGAATCAGACTTGGAAAAGTACAATAGTTAGGCTTGGTGAAGATGATGATCAGGAAGAAAAGAAGACATGAAAAGAGATTGAAGCATTTCCTTATGGGAGTCCTTATTACGATATGTGTGCTTGCGGTGATGTTTCTTATAGCATTAAAGCTCTTTACTGTGAAAAATGTCGTAGTTGAGGGAAATGAGCTTTACGAGCAGAAGGTTATTGAGGATGCTGTATTAAATGACAAGTATTCATGGAATTCGTTGTATGTATACATAAAGTACAAAATCAAGGATACAAGGAAGATTCCGTTTATTGATACAATGAGCATCAGCTTAGACAGTCCTCATACGCTTCATATATCAGTATATGAAAAGGGAATGCTTGGGTATATATACATTCCGGGAATAGATGAAAACGCATATTTTGACAAGGATGGGTTTGTAGTTGAGACATCGTCAGATACAGTGTCTGGTGTACCGAGAATTGACGGTATAAGCTGCGATAAGGTAGTACTGTATGAAAAGCTGCCTATAAAAAAGTCAACATTAAGAGAAATTCTGGAGGTAACACAGTCTCTCAAGCGACAAGAGCTGGTGCCTGATTCCATTGATTACGGTGGTGACAATGCACCTGAGGTACATTACGGGAATATAAATGTGCTTATCGGGGATACAACAAAGCTGACCAGAAAGATAGAGAGGCTAAAAGCCATCATGCCATCTCTTGATGGACTCTCAGGTACACTACATTTAGAGAACTGGACTGAGGAAACCACAAATATTGTGTTTGATAAGACCCAATAAAATAAAAAAAATCACATTTAAAGGTTGATTATTTGATAGAAAAATTATATTATAGAGTATATGGATTTCAGAATATTTGAATTTATAATATATAATTTAGAATATTTGGATGGAAAGAGGAGGAAGAACCTTGCTTGAGATTAAAACTAACGAGGCAGATAACAGTGCAAAGATAATTGTCATCGGAGTCGGTGGAGCCGGTAACAATGCAGTCAACAGAATGATTGACGAGAATATAGGTGGAGTAGAATTTATAGGTATCAATACTGATAAGCAGGCATTACAGCTTTGTAAGGCCCCTACTCTGATACAGATTGGAGAGAAGCTCACAAAAGGACTTGGTGCCGGTGCACAGCCTGAGATTGGCCAGAAGGCGGCTGAGGAGAGCGCAGAGGAGCTTCAGGCAGCGGTTAAGGGTGCTGATATGGTATTCGTCACATGCGGTATGGGTGGCGGAACAGGAACAGGTGCAGCTCCGGTTGTTGCAAAGATAGCAAAAGACCAGGGCATTCTTACAGTAGGAGTTGTCACAAAGCCTTTCAAATTTGAGGCAAAGCAGCGTATGATTAACGCTGTTTCGGGAATAGACAGACTTAAGGAGAGCGTCGATACACTTATTGTCATTCCTAATGACAAGCTTCTTGAGATTGTAGACCGTCGTACAACAATGCCGGATGCACTTAAGAAGGCAGATGAGGTATTACAGCAGGCGGTTCAGGGAATTACTGATCTTATCAACCTTCCGGCACTTATTAACCTTGACTTTGCCGATGTCCAGACAGTAATGAAGGACAAGGGAATGGCTCATATCGGTATCGGTAGTGCACAGGGCGATGACAAGGCAATAGAGGCAGTTAAGCTTGCAGTTGCATCTCCTCTTCTTGAGACAAAGATTAATGGTGCTACACATGTCATCATCAATATCTCAGGAGATATTTCTCTTATGGATGCAAATGATGCAGCAAGCTATGTTCAGGATCTTGCGGGCGAGAATGCAAATATTATTTTCGGTGCCAAGTATGATGAGACAATGACAGATCAGGCATCTATCACAGTAATTGCTACCGGACTTGAGGATGTATCATCAAATATGGTTACTCCTCAAAAGTCAGTAGCTCAGGGAGGCACGGCAGCCAATATACAGGGACATATGACATATCCTAACCAGATGGGACAGAGACCGGGAGCCGGTATGACTACACCAAATACTGTTACAAATGGACTCCATACAACAGCTAACGGACTTCATACAACAGCTAACGGACTCCATACAACAGCTAACGGACTTCATACAACAGGTATCCAGCAGGCATCAGCCCCACAGACATATTCAGGTATACAAAGACCTCGTCAGCCGGAAAGCACAGTTAAGCCGGTAGAGATTAATATCCCTGATTTCCTTAAGAATTCCAGAAGATAGTTTTTCACGGAACTGACAGACGATTTATACAGGGCATACAGTTTGATTTTAATTCAGACTGTATGCCCTTTTGCTGTGTATTTATGGTAGTGTGTCGACATAATGTGATTTTAACAGAGTAGGGCTTTGGGATATATTTTTAATGAAAGAGAGGTGAAAATTATCTATGCATTTTATATCGATGTCTTTTACCTGAGAACATTTATAGTAAACTCTATGGGAATGATTTGTATCACATATGTGCTGAAAATACCTTTATATGGCAGAATCAGAAGGATTATTCTGGCAGGTGCAGTATCCGGCATGGTTTCTTGCCTGCTGCTTTTGCTTGGAAGCTACAGTATCTACAGATGGTTGTCATTGCTGCTTGTAGCTCCGGCAGCAGTATATTTTGCAACTGGCGCAAGAATTGGGATGATTAAGCTCTTGGGGCTTTCTGTTTTTGTCACAGTCTTATCAGGAGGTGTGGTGTATGCACTTGACAGCCTGTTATCAGCGGATGCTTCCTTGATATGCACAGGAGGTTTTGTGATAACTTATATGATATTAAAATCCTGGTGTGAGCGTAGCAACGAGAGCAGGGGATTATATAGAGTAACTATCATGGAAAATAAAAAGCGGGTGTATGTAACTGCATTGTACGATTCCGGCAATCTGTTGAAAAAACAGCCGGGAAATATTCCGGTCCATATAGCGGGGGCGAGGGTTTTTGATATAGCGGGTGATGATAAAGAGTACATAAATGTGCCGTATAAAAGTCTGGGAAATGAAAATGGGTGTCTTAAGGCATGCTGCTTTGATACTATGGTGGTGGAGAATAAAGGAAAGAAAAAGATATTACATAATGTTCTGATTGGAAAAGCATCGGAAAATATATTGACAAACAGTGCATACGATATGATTTTAAATGAAGCTGTTTTTAGTGATTCAAAAGAAATTAAAACTTCTTCTTTTTGGAAAAAACAAAACGGATGAAGTGTTTTACATAGGAGGGACGGAGGTGCTGCCACCTCCGCTTGAGACAGACGAGGAGAAATGCTGCCTCATAGCACTGGGGGATAAAAACGTGGCAATGTCAAAGGAACAGGCAAAAAAGCAGCTTATAGAGCACAACCTGAGGCTTGTTGTGTATCTGGCAAAGAAATTTGAAAACACGGGAGTATGCGTGGAGGACCTTATCTCAATCGGTACAATCGGTCTGATAAAGGGGATAAATACATTCAATCCCGAGAAAAAAATCAAGCTCGCCACATACGCATCCAGATGCATAGAAAATGAGATTCTTATGTATCTGCGTCGCAATAACAGAGTGAAGCTTGAGGTATCCTTTGACGAGCCGCTTAACACGGATTGGGACGGAAATGAGCTGCTTTTATCAGATATACTGGGGACGGAGGATGATGTCATATATAAGGATCTCGAGACTGAGGTTGAGATATCACTGCTAAAAAAAGCCATGCTGTCATTGAACGAGCGTGAGAGGCAGATAATAGAGCTTCGATTTGGAGTAAACCGTGTGGAGAATAAGGAACTGACACAGAAGGAGGTGGCAGACATCCTGGGAATTTCACAGTCATACATATCGAGGCTTGAGAAGAAAATAATGGCAAGATTGAAGAAAGAAATACAGAAAATGGCATAAGTGTGGTATAATATTTTTATCATAAGTAATTACTCAGAACCACTGAGAAGTTTCTATTATAAAACAGAATAGGAGATGGTAGTATGGTATTGGAATTTATCGGGGCTGACAGAGAGGTTACTGGAAGCTGTCATTATCTGACGTTTGGGGACACACATATACTTATTGACTGTGGAATGGAGCAGGGGGCTGATTTGTACGTGAATCAGGAGATACCGGTCAATCCTTCACTTATAGACTATGTGTTTGTCACACACGCACACATTGACCATTCAGGTCTTTTGCCACTCATATACAATCATGGTTTCAGGGGCACTATTTTTGCGACAAAGGCGACAATGGATTTATGTAACATTATGCTAAAGGATTCTGCGCATATTCAGGAATTTGAGGCTGAGTGGAAGAACCGAAAGGCAAGAAGAGCCGGAAGACCTGAGGTGACTCCTATGTACAATGTGGAGGATGCACAGAATGTTATGCAGCATTTTACACCGTGTGATTACAACAGTGTGTATGAGATATGTCCGGGGCTTAAGGTGCAATTTGTGGATGCAGGTCATCTGCTTGGCTCCTCATCCATTGAGATGTGGGTGACTGAGGAGAATGTGACAAAAAAAATTGTCTTTTCAGGTGATATCGGAAATCACAACAGGCCGCTAATCAAGGATCCGCAGTATGTGGACAGTGCTGATTATGTGGTTATGGAATCTACATATGGCAATCGTCTGCACGATACGCCGCCTGACTACGCGGTGGAGCTTTCAAAGGTCATCAATGCGACATTTACAAGAGGCGGAAATCTGGTAATCCCGGCATTTTCAGTGGGCAGGACACAGGAGATGCTCTACTTTATCAGGCGTATAAAGACGGAGAATCTGCTGCCGGAGCATCCGAATTTTGAGGTTTACATCGATAGCCCTCTTGCGGTTGAGGCAACAAATGTATTTCATGAGATTATATCGGACTGCTTTGATGAGGAGGCTATGGAGCTTATTTCGGCAGGCATCAATCCAATCAAGTTCCACGGACTTCGTGTGGCAGTATCATCGGATGAGTCAAAGATGATTAATTTCGATAAGAAGCCGAAGGTCATCATATCAGCATCAGGTATGTGTGAGGCCGGACGTATCAGGCATCACTTAAAGCATAATCTTTGGAGAAGCGATTCAACAGTTTTGTTTGTAGGATATCAGGTTCCGGGCACGCTTGGCTATGCACTTTTAAACGGTGCTAAAAAGGTGAAGCTTTTTGGTGAGGAAATAGAAGTAAGGGCAAGCATAGTAAATCTGCCAGGCATCAGTGGACATGCAGACAAAAATCAGCTTACCGAGTGGCTTGGTGCAATAAAAAACAAGCCGGAGCACGTATTTATAGTCCATGGAGAGGAGTCCACAGCAGAGTCCTTTGCAAACCACGTGCATGAGACCTTCGGCTATGATGCAGTGGCACCGTACAGTGGTGATGCCTATGATCTTATCACGAATCAGAAGGTGGCAGATGGCTCCCGTAAGCGTGTGGAGAAAAAGGCTGCATATGGCATGGCAAGCAGAGAGAAGACCATATTTGACCGTCTTGTGGCAGCAGGCCAGAGGCTTGTATCAGTTATCCAGAAGTGCCAGGGTATGGCTAATAAGGACTTGAGCAAGTTTGCAGACCAGATAAATGCGCTGTGTGACAAGTGGGATAGATAGAATGTAATCACAGCATATTAAAGTAATAAAGTAAAAAGCTCTGTGCATACATATCAGTGTATGACACAGAGCCTTTTTATTTTGTGACGCGCAGCTTATTGAAAGTGTTATGTATGTAACTACGCCTCGTCCTGCTTGAAAATTACATTTCTATATTTCGAAAGTATTCCTTTTAACAGGCTTCCAAGTACACAGATTGAGATAATCTCACCGATTCCGACTGTAACTGCATTGAAAAGAAGCGAGATATCAACACCCTTGTATATAGTTGTAAAACCATATCCGTATCTGAGCACGAGTGGCACGATAATTATGTTGGCGATGACCGGCGGCAGGGTGTATACAAACTTCTTCTTTCGAAGGAAGTAAGTGCCTAGTGCACCGAGCAGTGTAGCGATGCTTCCAAAGATGATATCCCAGATGATGCCACCTGTGATGAGATTGGAAATCAGACATCCGATGAAAAGTCCCGGAATGGCTGCCGGTGTGAAAACCGGAAGGATGCAAAGCGCTTCAGAAAAGCGTACCTGAATTGTGCCTGATGCGAGACCAAGCAGATTGGTGATATACGTGAGCACAACGTAGAGTGCTGCAATCATAGCTGCCTGTACTGCAAATAATACTTTTTTGTTTCTCATATTTAGTTCTCCTTTAGTTTTGTTTTACGTCAGGAAGGTTTCGAACTGACGTATTTATTTTAGCCTTGCTATGTTAACAAAAAATGCTTTGAATGTCAAGAAATACATAAAGTCAGTGCCATATTTGGATATATTGTGATATAATGAGTGAAAGTGAGAAGATAAATGACAAGAGGGAAACAGTATTATGAGAGAAATAAAGGTTAATGAACTAAAAGAGGGAATGACTACGGCAGTAGATGTGTTTTCGCCAAGGGGACAGCTTATCCTTAAAAGACATCAGGCTATATCGGCATTTGATATAGCAAAGTTTGGATTCTACAATATAGCTTCGGTTTATGTTGAGGGAAGCTCAGCACAGGAAAAAGAAGAATGGAATAAAAAATATGCCATCATTAAGGAAAAATACCGTGATTCCATCGATAACCTGCATGAATATATGAATGACATACTATACAGGAATATCATTCCGGATAAGAATGCGATCATCAGGGACTCGGTAGAGATTTTTGACAGGTTTGAGACTTCATATGAGCTCTTTGATGCACTTCAGGTATTAAAGCAGACAGATGTATCTACTATGGCGCATTCCATAAATGTATCAATCATTGCACGTCTCATTGGTGTGTGGGCAGGGCTTGATACAGAAAAGCTGGATGAGATTTCAATGGCAGGTCTGTTGCACGACATAGGCAAGTTTAAGATACCCGATGAGATATTATTGAAGCCCGGAAAGCTCACAAAGGATGAGTTTGAGGTGATAAAGAAACATACGATATATGGCTATGAGATACTTAAGAGCTTCAACATTCTTGAAAGCACAAAGCGTGCGGCACTTTTACATCATGAGAAGTTTGACGGCTCAGGATATCCGTTTGGATATAAATCAGATAAAATCGATGATATATCAGCTATTATTACGATAGCCGATGTCTACGATGCAATGACATCAAAGCGCTGTTACCGTGATGGGATGTGTCCGTTTGAGGTGATAGCAGATTTTGAGTATGATGGCATATCAAAGTATCATCCGAAGTATATAGGGATGTTTTTGAAGAAGATTGCAAGCTCATATATCGGAAGCACGGTGCTTTTGACAAACGGCAAAAAGGCCAAAATAATTTTTGTGACGGAGAAGTATTCAAGACCTACAGTTACATTGCTTGAAGACAACAGTGTGCTGGCACTTAAGGATGAAAAGGATATAAAAATAGCGGCAGTGCTGTAGAATTATATACGTATATTAATTGAATAAAATTACTGTAAATGGGAATGCTTTAGATAAAGAAATTTATCCGGAGGATTCCCATGTCTGTATATAAGGTTGATATATGCGGTGTGACTACATCGAAACTGCCGGTACTTAAGGATGAAGAAAAAGAAGAACTGTTTGAGAAAATAAAAAAAGGTGATAAGGCTGCAAGAGAAAAGTATATTCGTGGAAATTTAAGGCTCGTGCTTTCGGTAATCAGAAGGTTTTCAAACCATAATGAAAATATGGATGATTTATTTCAGATAGGCTGCATCGGGCTTATGAAATCAATTGATAATTTTGATCCGACTATAGGTGTTAAGTTTTCAACCTACGCTGTTCCGATGATTATCGGTGAGGTCAGAAGATATCTGCGTGACAACAGTGCGTACCGCATTCCGCGGTCTCTCAGGGATACAGCATATCAGGCTATTAAATCAAAGGAAAAGCTATCAAGAAAGCTGGTGCACGAACCGTCCCTGGCAGAAATATCAAAGGATTGCGGCATCCCCGAAAACGATATACTATACGCACTTGATGCAATCCAGACACCGCTGTCCCTCTTTGATCCTGTATATACTGACGGTGGTGATACACTTTACGTGATGGATCAGATATCAGACAAGAAAAACAAAGAGGAAGCATGGGTAAAAAATCTGGTTCTCGACGATGCCTTAAAGCTGCTTGATGACAGAGCGAGACAGATTATTAAGCTGCGTTTTTTCGAGGGCAAGACACAGATAGAGGTGGCAGAGGAGATAAATATCTCTCAGGCACAGGTATCAAGGCTTGAGAAAAATGCGCTTAAAAATATGCACGGATATCTGGAAGCATAAGCAGATAATTGAATATTTAGTCTGCCTGTGCTAAAGAAGTTTTTTTAAGCACAGCCGCAATTATGACTGCATACACACCTCCGATAACAGCGGTGATAAGCTGTGTCACTGAAAACTGAAGCTGAAAAACCGGCAGCATCTTGTGCATTGGAGCAGGCAGAAATGTCGGTAGAATGATAAGAGCAATGGCTATTCCCATGAAAAGAGCCTTTAGTATGGCACCTATTGCAATTGATACAGGAAAACCGGCAGCTTTGCCACATTTTTTGCGAAGCAGTCCCACACATACCACGAGAATGATATTTCCTATCATGATACATGGAAACATCGCAGGGATAGCTGCCATAACAGGACTTCCTGTGATGAAAAATGATGTGACAGGTGTGATAATGCTTAGGATAATGCCACATGCCATTCCGGCATAAAGTACGGTAAGTATTAAAGCTGCATTAATGATTGGACCTGTGATGTATACGCTTAAGTTCTTAAAGAACTGGCTGACAAGGCAGATTGCAAGCATAATTGCAGTAACGGTTATTTGTTTATTTTTTATCTTCATTGATAAGACCTCCTTTAAATTTTCATATGAAATCATACTCCTTTTGGGGTGCAAATGCAAGGTTACGTTGCCGGTTAATATTTACTCCGAAGGCAAAAATGATGGTTGATATTGAAAGCAATTCATTTGTGTGCTAATATAAGTATATTCGCTGTTTGACGCAAAACAGCTATATATCAGGAGGAATACAATGAAAAAACTGATTAATTTGATATCAGAGGAAGTGACAAAGGCATTCGTCAGTGCAGGATATGACGAGAAGTACGGAAAGGTTACACTTTCAAACAGACCGGACCTTTGTGAGTTCCAGTGTAACGGAGCAATGGCAGCAGCAAAAGAGTATAAGTGTGCACCATTTATGATCTCAGACAAGGTAGCGGCGCTACTTGAGTCAGATGAGATGTTTGAGTCAGTAGAATCAGTAAAGCCGGGATTTCTTAATATCAAAATGGATACCGCTTTTCTGGCAAAATATATGAACGATATGAAGGATGATGAGGGCAGATACGGCTTGGAGAAGGCCAAAAAGCCACTCACTATAGTAGTGGATTACGGCGGACCAAACGTGGCAAAACCTCTTCATGTAGGTCATCTTCGTTCAGCAGTAATCGGAGAGAGCGTTAAGCGTATCGCAAAGTTCATGGGACACAATGTGATTGGTGATGTGCATCTCGGTGACTGGGGACTTCAGATGGGACTTATCATTACAGAGCTTCGCGAGAGAAAACCTGACCTCGTTTATTTTGATGAGAGCTATACAGGAGAGTACCCGAAGGAGGCACCGTTTACCATATCAGAGCTTGAGGACATCTATCCGACAGCCAGCGGTAAGTCAAAATCAGATGAGAGCTTCAAGGAGGCAGCACTTCTTGCCACAAAGGAGCTCCAGGGAGGCAGGAGAGGCTATCAGGCACTGCTTTCACACATCATGAATGTCTCTGTAACAGACCTTAAGAGAAATTATGAGAATCTGAACGTCCATTTTGAGCTGTGGAAGGGCGAGTCGGATGCGCAGCCATATGTACCTGAGATGGTTGAAATGATGAAGGAAAAGGGCTTTGCACATATGAGTGAGGGTGCTTTGGTTGTGGATGTGAAGGAGGATACAGATACAAAGGAGATTCCGCCATGTATCATCCTAAAGTCTGACGGAGCCTCACTTTACAGCACTACAGACCTTGCAACACTTGTTATGCGTATGAAGGAGAACAACCCTGACCGTGTGATTTATCTGGCAGACGCACGTCAGTCAATGCACTTTATCCAGGTGTTCCGCTGCGCAAGAAAGACAGGCATAGTACCTGATACTACAGAGCTTGTACATATCGGCTTTGGAACCATGAATGGCAAGGACGGTAAGCCTTTCAAGACAAGAGACGGTGGAGTAATGCGTCTTGAGTACCTCCTCAAGGAAATTGACGATGAGATGCTCAATAAGATTAAGGAAAACCAGAAGGAAAAAGAGAATCTGAATATAGACGAGGCGGAGGCTGAGCAGACAGCCAAAACTGTAGCGCTTGCAGCAGTCAAGTATGGTGATTTGTCTAATCAGGCGAGCAAGGATTACATCTTTGATATCGACAGATTTACATCCTTTGAGGGTAACACAGGTCCATATATCCTTTATACAATCGTGCGTATCAAGTCAATCCTCTCAAAGTATGAGGCAAAGGGTGGCGACATCAGCGCACTGAAGGATGCAATCATGCCGGCAGTCAATGCAGGACAGAAGAATCTCATGCTCTCTCTGGCAAAGTTCAATGCTACAATTGAGAGTGCATACGAGGAGTCTGCACCACACAAGATATGTGCATACATCTACGAGCTTGCCAACGCATTCAACGGCTTCTACCATGACACAAAGATTCTTTCTGAGGAGAATGAAGAGCTTAAGAAGTCATATATTTCGCTGCTTGTGCTCACAAAGGAGATACTTGAGGTTTGTATCGATATGCTTGGATTCTCAGCTCCTGACAGGATGTAATATTAATAGTAGTAATTTCATGTTCTAAAACAATTGGACATGTAATATAAATAGGACATAGATGATTTATCAGAATCGTCTGTGTCCTTTTTTAATTTGAATAACTGTCGGTGGCAGGTCGGGATAGGGCTCACGCGTGTGGCTGCAGTGTCGCAGAAGCTACGCTGCGCTATTAAGACTCTGTATAAATTATGCAGTAAGTACTTCTATGCCTGACGAAACCGTCGATACTCGCCGTCCGGGCTCGATATCTCCTTGCCTCGGCGTCCATGCCTCGGCATTTCTGTGCTTCAAAGCATAATTTAACAGACTCTAAATAGCTCCGCTATACGCTTCTGCGACACTGCAGCCACACGCATAAGCCCTATCCCGACCTGCCACCGAAGTGGCGATAAGGAGTGAAAAATATGGATATAATTGATTATCTGCCACAAAAGATGAAGGCTGAGGCAGAAGCGTACATGCCGTGTGGTCTGGAGGAAATCAGGGTGCGCGCCGGAAAGCAGGTGCAGTATATGTTTGCGGGAGGATGTAGAGCCGGAGTGTATATCTCACATAGCGATATTGAGGAGATGATAAATTATCTGAGCGGATATTCATTCCACGCGATAGCACCGCAGCTTGCAGCAGGCTATTTTACAGTGGAGGGAGGTCATCGTGTGGGAATTGCAGGGCAGATGGGCTGCGATGGAGGAAAGGTTACAGCAGTCAGTGAGATAGCGTCCTTAAATATCAGAATTGCCCATCAGATAAGGGACGTTGCAATGCCACTGATGCCTTATATCCGGGATGAAAACAGCATTTACAATACATTGGTTATATCACGGCCGGGAGAAGGAAAAACAACATTTTTAAGAGACTGCATAAGGATACTTTCAGATGGCTGTGACGGAAAAAAAGCTCTTAAGGTGTCGGTGGTCGATGAACGCTCGGAGATAGCAGCGTGCTACTTGGGAGTGGCTCAAAACGATATAGGCAATTCCAGTGATGTGCTGGATAACTGTCCGAAGTCACTTGGCATGAGGATGCTTTTGCGCTCTATGTCACCGGATGTGATTGCAGTGGATGAGCTGGGAGGAGAAGGTGATATCGAGGCACTAAACCAGCTTGTGAGTTGCGGAATAAGGATACTTGGCAGTGTACATGGCACCAATGCAGATGATCTGCGAAGAAAAATTCTGCCACATGCCATAGAACGGTTTGTGTTTATAGACCATGATGAAAAAGGGGTGAGGCGCTATAGCATTTATGATGAAGCTTACAGGCTTTTGTATAGTACTGTTTGCGATATTGGGGCTGATAAACGATTACAGCAAAAGAAAAAAGGCAGATATAGCGATGCTGTATGATTTCATGCTTTTGCTTGAAAAGGGGGCATTTTATCTGGCAGGAGAAAGAATGAAGGCACCACAGTTTTTTAACAGCATAAGAGGAAAGAGCGAGGTGTTTAATGAGGGCTGCAGGAGAATGGGAGAGGCACTTTCAAACAGGAGCTGTAAAAGCGGAGAGGAGGGATGGAGGGCTGTGTGGGGGACTGTGCTTTGTGGCAGGATATCTGATGAAAAAATAAAGAAAATGATAGTTGAAATGGGAGGTGCATTCTTTGAAAAAAATGCAGCTGCGATGGAGCAGCGGCTTAAGGAATGTGCTTTGGACATACATAAACAGATAGATTTTTACAGGAAAGATTATGTTGAAAAAATGAAGGTGATTTGTCCGGTGGGTATTTTGGGAGGGATTATGATATCAATAATGCTTATATAAAAATGTGGTAATCCGATTAAACATATTGTTGTATGCGATGAAAGGACTTGATGATGGAGATTTCGATTATTTTTAAGATAGCAGCACTTGGAATAGTGATTACGGTGCTCGGACAGGTCTTAAAACACAGTGGAAGGGAGGAAATGACTTTCCTGCTTAGTCTGGCCGGGCTTGTGATCGTATTGTTCTGGATTGTGCCATATATAAGTGAGCTGTTTAAGACAATGCAGGATATGTTTTCTTTGTAATATGTTGAAGATTGGGATAATAGGAATTGCGGCAGTATTTTTTGCAGTGCTTTTAAAGCGTGACAGGCCTGAGCTTTCAATGCTTCTTTCAGTAGCCTGTGGCACTATAATTTTTGCTTTTGCATTGGAGCAGCTCGGCACAACAATTGAGTTTTTTAAAGGACTTCTTTCAAAGCTTCCTGTGGAACCGGCATTTTTTGTCACTATGGTAAAGATACTTGGGATTGCATATATTGCGGAGTTTTCATCCTCAATCTGTAAGGACTGCGGTCATAGCGCAATTGCATCGCAGATAGAGCTTTTTGCGAAGGGAGCAATTGTTGTGATGTCAATTCCGGTGATGTCGTGCCTGATAGAGCTGATTGGAGAGCTGTTTTGATTTGTAGAAAATATATTTTGATAATAATCATATTGGCTGTAGTGTTTTTGCCGCAGTGTTTTGTGTATGCGTCGGACACCGAAATCACAGATAGAATTGAGCAGCAGATGCTTGAAAAAATAGATATGTCAGAGATTGAAAAATATTCAAAGGATTATCTGCCGGACAGACTATCGTTTTCGGATATAGTGGATGCCATTCTGGCAGGAGATCAAAAGGCAGGTGAAAAAATCTGTGAGTATATTTATGAGCTGTTTTTTTATGAAATAGCGGCGGTGAAGCCTGTTATTATAAATGTGCTGTGCTATACGATACTTTTTATGGTATTTTCAAGGCTTATTTTCTGGCGGCAGGATTATGTATACAATGTAAGTTTTCTTTTTATGTATGCATCGGTTATATCAATGCTTATGGCATCTTTTTTTGTGTTGTCTGATGTGGCAAAGGGCTGTATTGATGTGCTTTTGACTTATCTTACAGCGCTTGTGCCGGCATATGCGACAGTACTTCTTGCGTCCGGAAAAGGATTTTCGGCATCAGGCTTTTACATGCTGGCATTTGTGCTCATTTATGTAGTGGAGTGGCTTATAAAGCTGGTGCTCATACCGGGAATTCATCTGTTTCTGGTGCTTGAGGTGCTCAATCACGTATCTAGTGAAAAGAAGCTTGAAAAGCTTGCAGAGTTTATTGAATCAGCAGTTATAAAAATAATGAAGGCATCCATAAAGATAGTGGCAGGCATAGGCATAGTCCAGGCCATGATTGCTCCCGCAAAGGACAAAATATCGGAAAGCCTTATCTTAAAAAGTTTTCAGGCGATACCGGGTGTGGGGAGGCTTGGGCAGGGTGCAGGTGAAATTATGCTTGGCTGTGCGATGCTCATAAAAAACAGTGTTGGTATGGCGGCGATTATCGTGCTCTTTTTCATTGTGCTGACCCCGCTTGTAAAAACACTAATCTTTTCGCTGATGTACAGATTGCTTTCCGCTGCGTTGCAGCCGGTCTCAGACAACAGGATTGTGGAGGGCATAGAAGCCGTTGCCAGGGCAGGAAATCTGTATTATATCGTGATAAGAGATGCATCTATATTGTTTTTTATAGTGATTGCGATAGTATGTGCATCTACAAGCTTTATGGGAGGTTGATAGGGCATGAAGAGTTATTTGTATCTGGCATTTTTTTTCATGGTAATGACATATTTAACGCCAAAGGAGCAGTATAGGAGGTACTTTAGGTTTATGCTTGGGGTGTTTTTGGCGGTCATTATTCTAAAACCTCTTGCGGCAGGGTATGAATATGACATGAGATTTGCTGAGCTTACAAAGAAAATAGAGGGGATTTCGTATGAATATGACGCGGATACGACAGATTTGTTTACGGCTTTCGAAGCTGAAGAAAACTGACTACATAGTGATTTTACTTGTTGGAGTACTGCTTCTTATTGTGGTGCTTCCGGTAAAAGAGGATAGAAAGACCTGTAGTAATTCACAAAAGAAAGCTAAAGCTAAGTCAGTAAGTGAAAGCACCTGCGATGATGAAGAATATGAGAAGCTGCTTGAAAAAAAGCTTGAGGGTATTCTTGAAAGGATGGACGGTGTGGGTGAGGTATCTGTGATGATTACGCTGTCAGACGATGGCACAAGGATAGTGGATAAGGATACTAAGGAGACCTCGGAGAGCATTGAAAAGACTACGGTCATATACGATGACGAGAATGCAAGCGTACCTTATGTCACAAGCACGGACAAACCGACTGTTTCAGGAGTGCTTGTGGTAGCGCAGGGCGGAGGAAGCCCACAGGTAAACAACGATATTTCTAATGCGGTTTCTGCATTATTTGATGTGCCAATGCATAAAATAAAAATAGCAAAAATGATATCCAGGGAGGAATAAAAGTGAAGAAAGGCAGTCATAAAAATCAGATAATTATTACGACACTTGCACTTCTTTTGGCAGTGGTCGGTTACATAAGCTACGATAACAGGGATACCTTTATGAATGCAAAGGATGTGCTTTCCACTGAAATCGAGGCTGTAAATGGAAAGGCAGATACAAAGGAGCCGGAGGAATGTGAGGATACACAGGTATCAGATGAGGTTGCGCTTGAGACAGACTCGACAGAGGAAATATTAAATGCCGGCGAAACGGTACTGACAAGTGCATCCACAGAGAGCGAGGAGTGTGTGGCACAGGTGAAGCTGGGACGCGAGCAGGTGCGCTCAAAGAACAAGGAGGCTCTGCAGAAGATTATCGATGATGCAGGAGTGTCAGAGGCCGAGAAGAAGAGCGCGGTCGATGCCATGGTGAAGCTGACAGAAAATGCACAGATGGAGGAGGATGCCCAGATGATGCTGGAGGCAAAGGGCTTTAAGAATGCTGTGGTAAGTCTCAGTGATGAATGCTGTGATGTGATTGTTGGAAAGGAAGATGTGACTGATGAAAAGAGAGCTCAGATAGAGGACATTATCAAGCGCAAGACAAATATCGGGGCATCAAATATTGTCATATCGACGATGGACTGATACATGAATTTTTAGTGTCTTGAAATGGAAACCGTTTTAAGCTATACTATACTCTGATTTTGTTTGGAGGAAATATCAGTGGATAACTTAAGACAGGAAATAGAAAAAAGAAGAACATTTGCAATAATTTCCCATCCGGATGCAGGAAAGACTACTCTGACAGAGAAGTTTCTTTTGTACGGAGGGGCAATAAACCAGGCCGGTTCGGTAAAGGGAAAGGCTACGGCAAAGCATGCTGTTTCGGACTGGATGGAGATAGAAAAGCAGAGAGGTATTTCGGTTACTTCATCTGTATTACAGTTTAATTATGACGGATATTGCATCAATATCCTTGATACACCGGGACACCAGGATTTCTCAGAGGACACATACCGTACACTCATGGCAGCCGATTCGGCCGTCATGGTAATTGATGCAAGCAAGGGTGTTGAGGCACAGACCAGAAAGCTCTTTAAGGTCTGTGTCATGAGACATATCCCTATTTTTACATTCATAAACAAGATGGACCGTGATGCCAACGATACGTTTGAGCTTCTCGATGACATCGAAAAAGAGCTGGGCATCGCGACATGTCCTATCAACTGGCCGATAGGCTCAGGAAAGCAGTTTAAGGGTGTGTATGACAGAAACAGCAAGGAGGTCATGACCTTTGCAGACACCTTAAAGGGCACAAAGGAGGGCTCGGAGAAGATTATTCATATAGATGATCCGGCTCTTTCCGATGAGATCGGAGAGGAATTTAAAAGTCAGCTCATGGATGAGATTGAGCTGTTGGATGGCGCCAGTGCAGATTTTGACATGGAGCTTGTCACAAAGGGAGAGCTTTCACCTGTATTTTTTGGCTCGGCTCTTACAAACTTTGGTGTTGAGACATTTTTACAGCATTTCCTTAAGATGACATATGCACCGACAGCCAGACGCTCTGACATCGGAATGATTGATCCTTTTTCAGAGGATTTTTCTGCATTTGTATTCAAAATTCAGGCCAACATGAATAAAAATCACAGGGACAGAATAGCGTTTATGCGAATCTGCTCCGGACAGTTTACAGCCGGCATGGAGGTATACCATGTGCAGGGAGGCAAGAGCTTAAAGCTTTCACAGCCGCAGCAGATGATGGCAGATGAGAGAAAAATAGTGGACAAGGCATATGCGGGCGACATCATAGGTGTGTTTGACCCGGGCATATACTCTATAGGAGATACACTCACGACAGCAAAGGATAAATTTGAGTTTGAGGGCATCCCGACATTTGCACCTGAGCATTTTGCGAGGGTATCACTTGTTGATTCCATGAAGAGAAAGCAGTTTGTAAAGGGCGTCACACAGATAGCGCAGGAGGGTGCTATCCAGATGTTCCAGGAGTACAAGGGCGGCATGGAAGAAATCATAGTCGGCGTGGTCGGTGTGCTTCAGTTTGATGTGCTTAAATTCAGACTTGAAAATGAGTACAATGTCCAGATCAGACTTGAGAATCTGCCATATGAGCATATCAGATGGATTGAGAACAAGGATGAGGTCAATGTAGATACAATTAACGGAACAAGCGATATGAAGAAGGTTGTCGACATGAAGGGAAATCCACTTCTCCTGTTCATCAATGAGTGGAGCATCGGCATGACACTCGATAGAAATGACGGACTTGTGCTTACTGAGTTTGGAAGAGACTAGTGCAGCATTCTGCAAATAGCTGAATCAATAATTTACATGATTTTTCATCTGTGCAATCAGAAAAACCTGACGTAGTCAGGTGAGGATTCCAAGGTTGAATTTGGACTTGACGCTATTGAGAGATTATGTGTATAATGAAGACAGTTGTGAAAGCAACTGTCTTTTTAATTATGTTTTATTTGTATATTTTGAGTATTTTACTTATAGCTGCTTTTAGGTATAGCGTGAGACATGGGCAGCTATTTGATTCTGTAATTATTCCAATTTATTAGTTGACAATTGAATAGAAGTGTATTATTATAATAACAGAACGAACGTTTGTTCGCGAGAGAATAGGAGATTATTATGGCAAAGGAAGATAAATTAAAAGCATTAGACGCTGCCATTGCGCAGATTGAGAAACAATACGGAAAGGGCTCTGTCATGAAGCTTGGCGACAACTCAGCCAATATGAATGTAGAGACAGTACCTACAGGCTCATTAAGCCTTGATATTGCATTAGGACTCGGAGGGCTTCCGAAGGGCAGGATTATTGAGGTGTATGGACCGGAGTCATCAGGTAAGACAACGGTTGCACTCCACTGTGTAGCAGAGGTGCAGAAGCGTGGCGGCATCGCAGGCTTTATAGATGCAGAGCATGCGCTTGACCCTGTATATGCCAGAAATATAGGTGTTGATATTGACAATCTCTATATTTCACAGCCGGACTGCGGTGAGCAGGCACTTGAGATAACAGAGACCATGGTGCGTTCGGGCGCTGTGGATATCGTGGTTGTCGATTCAGTTGCGGCACTCGTACCAAAGGCCGAGATTGACGGAGATATGGGGGATTCCCATGTGGGTCTTCAGGCGAGACTTATGAGCCAGGCGCTCCGTAAGCTCACGGCAGTTATCAGCAAGTCAAATTGTATCGTTATATTCATCAATCAGCTTCGTGAGAAGGTAGGTGTGATGTTTGGAAATCCTGAGACTACCACAGGTGGAAGGGCATTAAAGTTCTATTCATCAGTGCGTCTTGATGTCAGAAGAACTGAGTCACTCAAGCAGGCCGGTGAGATAGTCGGCAACCATGTCCGCGTAAAGGTTGTTAAGAATAAAATAGCTCCTCCTTTCAGAGAGGCAGAGTTTGATATCATGTTTGGCCAGGGTATCTCAAGAGAAGGAGATGTGCTTGATCTTGCAGTCAATGCAGGCATTGTCAACAAATCCGGTGCATGGTACGCATACGAGGGAGACAAGATAGGACAGGGTCGTGAGAATGCAAAGACTTATATCCATGAGAATCCGGCATTTTTTGATATGCTTGAGGCAAAGGTAAGGGATTTTTACTTTACACAGCCTGAGGATGAAGATGCTGCAGTACAGGAAGACTCTGAAAAGTCAGAGGCAGATGAGCAATAAGTGAGCAGGGTTATATATGATAGAGATTACCGGATATGAGAATATTGGTAAAGGCAAATACCGCACGACCTTTGATAATGGCACGACATGTATGCTGTACCGTACAGAGGCCGTGCGGTACTCTATTATGGAGGGAGCCTTTATCAGTGAAGCGGATTACGAAAAGCTGATAACTGAGGTGGTAGGAAAGAGAGCCAAAAAGAGAGCACTTCATCTGCTTGAACAGATGGACAGGAGTGAAAGAAAGCTCAGGGAAAAGCTCACACAGGGCGGATATCCGGATTGCTGTGTGGATGCAGCGATAGATTATGTCAAGAGTTTTCATTATCTTGATGATTACAGATTTGCCGTCACATATGTCAGATATCATCAGGACAGCTTAAGCCGCAGGCAGCTTGAGCAGAAGCTTATGGCAAAGGGCATAGGCAGAGATGATATAAATTGTGCCATAGAGAGCGAATACACTGCAGAAGAAGAGAAACATATAGCAAAGCTGCTTGAAAAGAAACATTATGATCCTGACAACTGTGATGAAAAGGAGTTTCGCAGGATATATCAGTTTCTAATGCGTAGGGGCTTTAAGAGCAGCCAGATTCTTTCAGCAATGAGGTCACAATTACCTTGACAATTTGCACCAAAAAGTATAGAATTTAATTGTTGTAATTTGTGAAATACAATGAAAATTTAATAAAGGAGGTGCTCCTGTAATGCTACCGTATATCATTACTGCTGTAGTTTCTATTATTATTACTGCATTGGTTGTATGGTTTGTAGCCGCTTCATACCAGAATAAATCTGCTAACTCCAAGATAGGAAATGCTGAGGAGAAGGCAAGAGGAATCATTGATGAGGCTGTAAAGGCTGCGGAGGAAAAGAAGCGCGAGTCTATGCTTGAGATTAAGGAAGAGTCTATTAAGGCTAAGAATGATCTGGATAAGGAAATAAAAGAGCGTAGAAACGAGATTTCCCGTAATGAGCGTCGTATCGTTCAGAAGGAAGAAAATGTCGACAAGAAGCTCGAAGCTATCGAGAAGCGTGAAGCCGGATTTGCAGTTAAGGAAGAGGAACTCAAGAAGCAGAAGATTGAAATATCAAAGCTTAACGAGCAGCGTTTACAGGAACTTGAAAGAATCTCTGGATTAACCTCCGAGCAAGCTAAAGAATATCTCTTAAAGACCATTGAAGAAGATGTAAAACTTGATACTGCAAAAATGATTAAGGAAATGGAAAACAAAGCAAAGGAAGAGGCAAACCGTAAGGCTAAGGAATATGTGGTTACAGCTATTCAGAAATGTGCAGCAGATCATGTATCCGAGACTACTATTTCAGTAGTATCACTTCCGAATGATGAGATGAAGGGACGTATCATAGGAAGAGAGGGACGTAATATCCGTACTCTCGAGACTATGACAGGAGTAGATCTGATTATAGATGACACACCTGAGGCAGTCATTTTGTCAAGCTTTGATCCAATCAGAAGAGAGGTTGCAAGAATAGCTCTTGAGAAGCTTATTGTTGACGGAAGAATCCATCCGGCCCGCATAGAGGAGATGGTTGAGAAAGCTCAAAAAGAAGTCGATAATATGATTCGTGAAGAGGGTGAAGCTGCCACACTTGAGGTGGGCATACACGGTATTCATCCGGAGCTTATGCGTCTTCTTGGAAAGATGAAGTTTAGAACAAGCTACGGTCAGAATGCGTTAAAGCATTCTATCGAGGTTGCACAGCTGGCTGGCTTATTGGCTGCTGAAATCGGCGAGGATGTCAGAATGGCAAAGCGTGCAGGTTTATTACATGATATAGGTAAGGCAGTAGACCACGAGATGGAGGGTTCACACATCCAGCTCGGTGCCGAATTATGTAAGAAATACAAAGAGTCACCACTTGTGATTAATGCAGTAGAATCACATCATGGTGATGTTGAACCGGAGTCACTTATTGCATGTCTCGTGCAGGCGGCTGATACAATCAGTGCGGCGCGTCCTGGTGCAAGAAGAGAGACTTTGGAGACATATTCAAATCGTCTTCAGCAGTTAGAGGACATTACAAATGGTTATAAAGGTGTAGAGAAATCTTTTGCTATTCAGGCAGGTAGAGAGATTCGTATTATGGTAGTTCCTGAGCAGGTCAGCGACGCCGACATGGTTATCATGGCCAGAGATATATCTAAGCAGATTGAGTCTGAGTTAGAGTATCCGGGTCAGATAAAGGTTAATGTAATACGTGAGTCACGTATAGTGGATTACGCAAAGTAAAGCATTAGTGTATTGTCGGTTTGACATAATAACATGTACATTTGAAAAGGCTTCGTATGAAGCCTTTTCTTTTTGCTAAAATGTATGAAAACATATGAAAAACACAAATGCTGCCGATTTTTACAATGCAGTGCTTATGATATAAAATAAACTATCGGTAACTATTCATAACTACTAAAGATAATTATATATATTGCATAAAAATATATGTACAAATTGTTTTATATTCACAAAAAGTGATAATAGCACGTGACAAAATTAGTAAAATGTTATAAAATAATAAATGTAATATTTAGTAACTATTCAGTGTTGATGGCTGCGATTTTTATAAATATTACAAGGGAGAAACTATATAATAACAATATCATATGGAGGGTTTTGCAATGCAGAGATTTACATTACCAAGAGATTTATATCACGGAAAGGGAGCACTTGAGGCGTTAAAGAACTTTGAGGGAAAGAAAGCTATTATCTGTGTGGGCGGAGGCTCAATGAAGAGATTTGGCTTTTTAGACAAGGCCGAGGCTTATTTGAAGGAAGCAGGCATGGAGGTTAGGCTTTTTGAGGGAATCGAGCCTGATCCGTCAGTGGAGACAGTCATGAAAGGTGCGGCTGCCATGGAAGAGTTTGAACCGGACTGGATTGTGGCTATCGGTGGAGGCTCACCTATAGATGCAGCTAAGGCTATGTGGATTAAGTACGAGTATCCGGATATCACATTTGAGGATATGTGCAAGGTGTTTGGTATTCCAAAGCTTAGAAAGAAAGCACATTTCTGTGCTATTTCATCCACATCGGGCACAGCAACAGAGGTTACTGCGTTCTCAATCATCACAGATTATGAGAAGGGCATCAAATATCCAATTGCAGACTTTGAGATTACACCTGATGTTGCAATCGTAGACCCTGAGCTTGCAGAGACGATGCCACAGAAGCTTGTTGCACACACCGGAATGGATGCCATGACACATGCTATCGAGGCATATGTATCCACAGCCAACAGCGATTTTACAGATCCGCTTGCACTCCATGCAATAGAGATGATACAGCATGACCTGATTGATTCATACAATGGTGATATGGCAAAGAGAGATGCGATGCACAATGCGCAGTGTCTGGCAGGAATGGCATTCTCCAACGCACTACTTGGAATAGTTCATTCTATGGCACACAAGACAGGCGCAGCTTTTGCAGATTATGGTGCACATATCATCCACGGAGCAGCCAATGCGATGTATCTGCCAAAGGTTATTGCTTTCAATGCAAAGGATGAGACAGCAAAGGAGCGCTACGGAGCAATAGCTGATTTCATGAAGCTGGGTGGAGAGACACTTGATGAGAAGGTTGAGCTTCTTATCAAATACTTACGCGGCATGAATGATGATCTGAATATACCACACTGTATCAAGAATTACGGAGCAGACAGTTATCCGACAGAGCAGGGCTTTGTACCGGAGGAGGTATTCCTTGAGAGACTTCCTGAGATTGCGGCAAATGCCATACTTGATGCTTGTACAGGCTCAAATCCGCGCCAGCCAAGCCAGGAGGAGATGGAGAAGCTTCTCAAGTGCTGCTATTATGACACAGAGGTAGATTTCTAATCAAAACGGCAACTTTCAATTTTAATTATTTAGAGGGTAAACAGGAAAAATGATTGATGAAATGAAACGGCAAAAAAGAGAGCTTGTATATAAGGGCTCAATACTCGATATATACAAGGATACAATGCAGTTTGCAAACGGTAAGACTGAGGAATGGGATTTTGTCTCGCACAGAAAAGGCGCTGCGGCAGTGCTTCCGGTGCTTGATGACGGCAGGATAATCATGGTGCGTCAGTATAGAAATGCCCTCGAGAGGGAGACAATAGAGATTCCGGCCGGCTGCAGGGACTTTGTGGGAGAAGACACAAGGCTGTGTGCAGAAAGAGAGCTTAAGGAGGAGACGGGCTACAGCTCTGACGATATCTCGTTTTTACTTTCACTTCGCACAACAGTAGCCTTTTGTGACGAAGAAGTGGATGTCTATCTTGCCAAAAACCTGAAAAAGGGCGAGCAGCATCTCGATGATGCCGAGTCAATCGATGTAGAAATATACACTCTAAAGGAACTGTGCGACATGATTTATGCCGGAAAAATCCAGGATTCCAAAACAGTCAGTGCAGTTCTTGCCTATAGCAATATGATTAAATAAACAGACAAAATAATGCAAGCCACAGGATATAAACTCCTGTGGCTTGTATTTGGCAAAAATAATATGTATATAATTTGTGATTTAAGAATTCATTTCTGCAATATCGTAGATAAGCTTCTTTGAATCCTCCCATCCAAGACATGGGTCGGTGATGGATTTTCCGTAGACATGCTCGCCAATCTTCTGGCTGCCCTCCTCAATATAGCTCTCAATCATAAGACCCTTGACAAGTGTTTTGATATCAGAGGAAAGCTGTCTGTTGTGCATAACTTCCTTGGCAATACGGATCTGCTCTTTGAACTGTTTTCCGGAGTTGGAATGGTTGGTATCTATGATAGCAGCCGGATTGACAACGTCCATTTTGTCGTACATCTCGTGCAGACGGATTAAATCCTCGTAATGGTAGTTTGTTGTAGTGTTGCCATGTTTGCTGACTGCGCCTCTTAAAACAACGTGTGTCAGAGGATTTCCTGAAGTCTCGACCTCATAGCCTCTGTAAACAAAATGATGTGGGTGCTGTGCTGCGTAAACAGAATTGAGCATGACAGAAAAATCACCACTTGTAGGGTTTTTCATACCGCTGGCCACATCGAAGCCACTGACGGTGAGACGATGCTGCTGATCCTCAACAGAACGAGCACCGATTGCGACATATGAGAGAAGATCCTCAACATAGCCCCAGTTCTCAGGGTAAAGCATCTCATCTGCACAGGTGAGTCCACTCTCTGCGATGGCACGGATGTGCATTTTTCTCATGGCGATAAGTCCCTCAATCATGTCAGGAGCCTTCTCAGGGTCAGGCTGTGAGGCGATGCCCTTGTAGCCCTCACCGGTTGTTCTTGGCTTATTTGTATATACACGTGGGATGATAATTACGCGGTCCTTTACATCCTCCTGAATCTTTGTCAGGCGGCTGACGTAGTCACAGACTGAATCCTCGTTATCAGCTGAACAAGGTCCGATAATGACAAGAAATCTATCATCATTTCCACCGATAACATCTGAAATCATTGCATCGCGCTTCGCTTTAAGCTCGGTAAGCTCCTTTGACAGAGGATATTCCTCCTTAATCTGTGCAGGAGTTGGAAGCTGGTTTAAAAATGTGAAACTCATAATACTGCTCCTTATATAAATAGTAATTGTATTAATTAAAATGGTATATTTTTATGGCATATCGGAAAAAATTTCCAATATATAATAATGCCCAAACAGTTAAATAATAAGATAAATGAAATATATTGTCAAATTTTTATCAATTATAATAGTATGCATAATAAGTTATAATAAAACACTAAAAGACTATAATAAGAAAAAAGTAACATTGAAAAAAAGTAAAAGATGTGATATAAATAGTTGGTAACTTTTTTGTGACCGTAGTTTAATGGATAAAATTCCGGACTCCGACTCCGGCGAGTGCGCGTTCGATTCGCGTCGGTCACATACTTTGAGTTTGATATGTTGGGTTAATGGAGGAATCACATGAAGGACTTTTTTAACAGGGAAACATTGGATAATATAAAGCAGTTCTGCACAGAAAATAAAAGATACGTTGGAGTAGCAGGTGTACTTGTAGGACTCATACTCATACTTATAGTAGTTGTCGCAGGAGGCAATAATGGCAGACAATCCAATACCGAAGCCGGATCACAGACAGAGATTTCGGTGAAGGATTTTGAGTTTGAAAAGGATTACACAAATGACGCAAAGGACGATATCAGCACATTACTTGCTGATTATTACAAGGCATACGTGGGGGATGACCTTGATACACTTGGCAAGCTTGCTACACCTATGAGTGACAACGAGAAGAGCTATATCGGTGTTGTCAGCCAGTACTATGAGTCAGTCAATGATATCACACCTTATACCAAAAATGGTTTGAAGAAAGGCTCATATTTTGTGTCTGTCAAAAACAGCATAAAGTTTACAGGAGTTGATACACAGGCACCTACACTTGACTTCTTTTATATAGAAACAGGCAAGGATGGAAAGCTCTTCATAAACAATGTATACAGCAATTTCAACAGAACATACTGTGAGAATGAACTTGATGATGATATTATGGAGCTTATATCAAAGTATACTGCTTCATCCGAGTTTGCAGACCTTCATGAGGAGGTACAGAAGGAATATGAGCAGGCGCTCAGCACAGATGCAAACTTAAAGACTATGCTTGAGACAACACTCACAGGTGCAATAAAGCAGTGGTACACATCTTCAGGTATTGCCAATTTAAAGAAAGATGATGCAGACACACAGAACACAGAGGCGGATACACAGCAGGCTGATGATGCAGCACAAAACAGCGACCAGCAGGCTGCGGATGCAAATGCCGGACAGACTACAGATGCAAACGCCGGACAGACCGCTGATCAGCAGACTACAGATGCAAACGCCGAACAGACCACAGACCAGCAGGCTACAGATGCTAATGCTGAAAATCAGCAGCCGGCAGAGCAGCCACAGGCACCGGCTGAGTATCAGGTAGTGACAAAGGATGTTGTAAAGGTGCGTGACGGTGCAAGCACAGATGCTAAGGAGCTTGGTCTCTTAAAGGAGCAGGTAACACTTACAGCATATGGTACAGAGGGTGATTGGACTATAGTATCCTACAGTGCCGGAACAAATGGCAGGGCTTATATCAAGACGGAAAATCTCCAGACAGTAGGACAGTAAAAGCAATACAAAGTAACAGATTTGCATATACAATCATAAAAGCAACACGGAGGCTTAAAGGTCTCCGTGTTTTAATCTACATAGCATATGGCTGTTGCAAAGAGTAGAAAAGGCTGTTGCCTGGTTTATGTATATCGGATATAGAAATCTAAAAAGAGGATATGGTATGGAAGAAAATGGTGTAAGAATAAATAAATTTCTCAGTGAAGCGGGTGTGTGCTCAAGGCGTGAGGCAGACAGGCAGATAGAGGCCGGCAAAGTAGAAATAGACGGTGTGACAGCAAAGACAGGTGACAGGGTTCTAAAGGGACAGACTGTCACATATAATGGACAGGTAGTATCAAAGGAAGAAGAGATGATACTGATTGCTTTGAATAAGCCGGCCGGTATTGTCTGTACAGCTGAAAAAAGGGAAAAAAACAACGTTATAGATTATCTTAATTACCCAAAACGCATTTATCCTATTGGCAGGCTGGATAAGGATTCTGAGGGACTTTTACTTCTGACCAACAACGGAGAGATAGTAAATAAGATGATGCGCTCCGGCAACAGACACGAGAAAGAGTATATCGTCACGGTAAACAGACCGATATCTGACAGCTTTATCAGAGGACTCGCGGGAGGAGTACCGCTTGTAGAGCTTGGTGTGACAACCAGAAAGTGCCATGTGAAAAAGCTGTCTTCAAAGCAGTTTAAGATTATCCTGACACAGGGCTACAACAGGCAGATAAGACGCATGTGTGAATACTTTGGCTACCGTGTGGTCAAGCTTGAGAGAGTGAGAATCATGAATATTGAGCTCGGCGACCTGCCAAGAGGAAAGTACAGGGCTGTGACACCACTTGAATATAAGGGACTTAAAAGACTGATTGCGGATTCATCAAATCAGCCGGTTATGCCTGATACGAATAAGAAGCATTCTGATAAGAAACATTCTGATAAGAAATATCCGGATAGAAAAGCAAAGTAAAGCAGACAGGGGAATATTACGGTATGGAGAATAATAAATTAAATGATAAGATAGATGAGCTTGTTGAAAGTCTTAACCGCGCGTCCAGGGCTTACTACAACGGTGCAGATGAAATCATGCCAAACTACGAGTGGGATGCAATGTTTGATGAGCTTACACAGCTTGAAAAAGAGACAGGATATATCCGCCAGGACAGTCCGACACAGAATGCAGGCTATGAGGCAGAGGCTGGAAATCGTGAGCCGCATGAATATCCGGCACTTTCACTTGCAAAGACAAAGAGCATTGAGGAGCTTAAGAAATGGGCAGGCGATATGCCAATATGGCTTTCATGGAAGCTTGACGGTCTGACACTTGTGCTTACGTATGACGGTGGCAGGCTTGTGAAAATACTGACGAGAGGAAATGGAGCTGTAGGAAGTAACATCACATTTTTGCAGGATGCCATAAGCGGCTTCCCAAAGGAGATACCATACAAGGGGCATATGGTTGTAAGAGGAGAAGCGACAATTTCCTACACGGATTTCAAGCTGTTAAATGATACAATCGAGGACGATGATGAGAAATATGCCAATCCAAGAAACCTTGCCTCCGGTACATTAAATCTCGATGATGTGGAGGAGGTGAAGCGCAGACATGTTGTGTTTTATGCGTTTACACTCGTGCATATAGATGATGATATCATATCATGGGGTGACAGAATGAGCTATCTTAGTGATATGAAATTCAATGTTGTCAAAAGGGAGGCAACTGATGCGGCAGGCCTTGAGGAGGCTGTAAAACGCTGGACAAGGGATGTTGAGAGCGGAAAGATGGATGTGCCTGTGGACGGACTTGTCATATGCTATGATGATACAGCTTACGCTTCAGGCGGAAGCATCACGGGACATCATGCAACGAGGGCAGGCTTTGCTTTCAAGTGGCAGGATGAGGCAGTAGATACGAGGCTTCGCTATATTGAGTGGTCGTGTGCGGTTTCGACAATATCGCCTGTGGCGGTTTTTGAACCGGTGCAGATAGAGGGAACAACGGTTTCGAGAGCCTCACTTTGCAATCTGACTGAGATAGAAAGACTTGGAGTGGGAAAAGAATGTACGCTTTCTGTCATAAAAGCCAATAAAATTATTCCAAAATGCATAGCTGTAAAGGATGCGGTGGGGGCTGTTGAGATACCGAAGGAGTGCCCGGTATGCCATCATCCGACACGCATATTTGTCAGCAAAAACAGCGGTGTAAGGACACTGCACTGCACAAACCCTGACTGCACAGCCAAGAATGTCAAAAAGTTTTCAAGATTTGTAAGCAAAAGCGGAATGGATATAGATGGACTTTCGGTACAGACAATGTTAAAATTTATAAATGAGGGATTCATAAAACAGTTTCCCGACATATACCATCTGCCCGAGCACTTTGATAAGATAAGCAGCATGGAGGGCTTTGGCGAGAAGTCGTGCACGAATATGCAGGCTGCCATCGAAAAAAGCAGACATGTCCATCCGGTAAATCTGATATTTGCACTCTGCATACCTCTTATAGGTACCGATGCAGGCAAGAAGATTGTCAACACGATAGGCTTTGAGGGATTTGCAGACAGGATGAGAAATGCCACTGACTTTGTGGATATAGACGGCATAGGCCAGGAAAAGTCAGGTTCAATACTTGAATGGTATGCAAATCCAAAAAACAGTGCGATGTTTGAAGCACTGATTAAGGAACTTGACATAGAAAAGGTCGATATAAAGGATATGTCGGAGGGAAGCTTAAACGGCAAGACCTTTGTCATCACAGGCGATGTGCATGATTTCGCCAACAGAAGCGAGTTTAAGGCCTATGTGGAGTCACAGGGCGGCAAGGTGACAGGAAGCGTGTCAAAAAAGACAGACTATCTGGTAAACAATGACACAGAATCTACTTCATCAAAAAACAAAAAAGCAAAAGAATTAGGAATACCTATCATCTCGGAGGATACATTTATAGAGATGTTTGGGCGTTAGAAAAGAGGTTATAAAATGCCTATAAAGACACAAAATGATTTACCTGTAAAGGAAATACTAGAGAGAGAAAATATATTTGTGATGGACGAAAACAGGGCATCACATCAGAATATCAGACAGCTGGAGATTGCGATTGTAAATCTCATGCCGCTTAAGGAGGATACTGAGCTTCAGATACTGCGCTCATTGTCAAATACTCCGATACAGGTCAATGTGACTTTTGTAGCTACTTCGACTCACGAGGCTACTCACACATCACTCAGCCATCTGAACAAGTTTTACGAGACATTTGATGATATAAAGGACAGATACTTTGATGGATTGATTATCACAGGAGCGCCTGTTGAGCTAATGGAATATGAGGAGGTAGACTACTGGGACGAAATATGCAAGATAATGGAGTGGAGCAAGACACATGCTTTCTCCACACTTCATCTGTGCTGGGGTGCACAGGCAGGATTATATTATCATTACGGCATACCAAAGCGTGTACTTTCAAAGAAGAAGTTCGGTGTATATGCACACCGCGTAAAGAATAGAAAAATCCCGCTTGTCAGAGGCTTCGATGACGTGTTTTATGCACCGCACTCAAGACATACCGAGGTCTTAAAGGAGGATATATTAAAGCATCCTGAGCTTACCATACTTGCGGAGTCGGATGAGGCAGGAGTATTCCTTCTGATGGATCAGGACGGTAAAAAGATTTTTGTGATGGGACATCCTGAGTATGACAGATATACTCTGCACAATGAGTACGAGAGGGATAAGAAAAAGGGGCTTGATATAGATATGCCTGTGAATTACTATCCGGACAATGATGACACACAAAAGCCGCTTTTACAGTGGAGGTCTCACGGCAATATACTTTATTCAAACTGGCTTAATTATTATGTGTACCAGGAAGTACCGTACGAGTTCATAAACAACCGCGAGATAATTGGAAAATAATGACAAAAATTATAGTATTTTTTAGTTAATTTTGAATTGCATAAATGCCAAAGTGTGGTAAAATATAACTATAAACCATTATAAAAAACCAAAATAATTGCAAAAGCTAACAAAATTTAATAAAATTTAACAAGGGGGATTTTAATATGGCAAAAGAGCTAGTTGCAATGCTTCTTGCCGGTGGTCAGGGCTCAAGACTTTATGCACTGACACAGAAACTTGCAAAGCCGGCAGTTCCGTTTGGAGGCAAATACAGAATTATTGATTTTCCACTTTCTAACTGTGTTAATTCAGGCATAGATACAGTTGGTATACTGACACAGTACCAGCCGTTTGTTTTGAATGAGTACATAGGAAATGGACAGCCATGGGATCTCGATAGATTATATGGAGGAGTGCATGTACTGCCACCGTATCAGAAGGCTTCAGGCTCTGACTGGTACAAGGGAACAGCTAATGCGATTTATCAGAATATTGCATTTATCGAGAGATATGATCCTGAGTATGTTATCATACTTTCAGGAGATCAGATTTGTAAGCAGGATTACAGCGATTTCCTTAAGTTCCATAAGGAGAAAAATGCTGAGTTTTCTGTAGCGGTTATGGAGGTTCCGTGGGAGGATGCATCACGCTTCGGTCTCATGGTAGCAGATGATGATGACAAGATTACAGAATTTCAGGAAAAACCAAAGAATCCTAAGTCTAATCTTGCATCCATGGGTATTTATATCTTCAATTGGGATATACTTAAGAAGTATCTTATCGAGGATGAAAATGATCCGGATTCAGAGAATGATTTCGGTAACAATATCATTCCAAACCTTTTGAGGGATAACCGCAGGATGTATGCATACCATTTTAATGGATACTGGAAGGATGTAGGAACAATACCTGCACTCTGGGAGGCAAACATGGAGGTGCTTGATCCTGAGCACAGCGGTATCAACTTATTCGATGAGAACTGGAAGATATACAGCCGTAACAGCGGTCATACAGGACATTTCATCGGCAACAACGCAGAGATTACAGACTCTATGATTACTGATGGCTGTGTAGTGAAGGGCACAGTAAAGCATTCAATTCTTTTTGGCGGTGTCGTCGTAGAAGAGGGCGCAGTGGTAGAGGATGCGGTTGTCATGGGTGATACTGTGATAAAAAGAGGCGCTAAGGTCACACACTGTATAGTTGCAGAGGGTGTTACAGTAGGCTATGATGCAGTTATTGGAGAAAAGCCGGCGGAGGACGTGACAGGTGATGTTGCTACAATTGCACCGGGAGTTACAATTGGCGACAGAGCGGTTATAGGACCAAAGGCAATGGTATATAATGATGTTGAGGAGGGCCAGGAACAATGCTAAACATGAACAACGAAGAGGCTTTGGCCGTTATTTTTGCAAACAGCTACGATGCCCTCATTCCTGAGATGGTATCCGAGAGACTTATGGCTTCCATTCCGTTTGCAGGTCGTTACAGACTCTGTGATTTCCTGATTTCGAGCATGGTACATAGCGGAATTGACAATATATCTCTCATAGTTAAGAAAAATTATCACTCTCTGATGGATCACCTGGGCTCAGGTCAGGAGTTTGATCTTGCAAGAAAAAATGGTGGTATCAATATAGTTCCGCCTTATGCACAGAAGCAGATTAAGGTGTATGAGGGTCGTGTTGAGACAATTGAAAGCCTTAAGGGCTATCTGAGGAAGTGTACTCAGAAGTATGTTATCATGGCTGATTCAAACTATGTATTCAATTTTGATTTCAGGGAGCTGATTGAGGCACACAAGAGCACAGGGGCTGATATCACTGCAATGTACCGCAAGCAGGAGGTACCAAAGGTATTTCTTAGACCAAACGGCAACAATGATGAGCTGTACTATACATTTGATATAGATGATGGACGTATCAAAAAGATATATATCAATGCAAGGGATATGGGCAAGGTAAACTTTGGCATGAATATCTATATCATGGAGAAGGAGAAGCTCATTAGAATAGTGGATGACGCTTTTGTGCATGGCTATTCTTATTTTACAAGGGATCTGATGGCTACAAACACTGATTCACTCAATATCCAGGCATATGAGTACACCGGCTATGCTTCACAGATTACAGATATGAAGAGCTATTTCGAGGAGAATATGAAGCTCCTTGATGAGGATAACAGGGAAGCATTGTTTAAGAGTGGCAATTCTATCTATACAAAGATCAGGGATGATAACCCTACAAGATACATAAATGGCTCAAAAGCCAAGAATGTCATGGTTGCTGATGGCTGTGTCATCGAGGGTACCGTGGAAAACAGCATCCTATCAAGAGGCGTCAAGATAGGAAAGAATGCAAAGGTCAAGAACTGCATCCTGCTGCAGGATACGGTAATTGAGGATGGCGCCAATCTGGAGTACGTGATTACAGACAAGAATGTTCGTGTATCAAGCAATAGATCACTTACGGGTAATGACTCATTCCAGGTTTACGTGGCAAAGGGACAGACCGTATAGCCGGTTAAGGAGGAACATGGACATGGCAGAGAATAGAAACACAATAAATATCAAATCAGATGAGTCTGGCGAGATCAAGGTAGCAGATGAGGTTGTAGCTATCATAGCAGGTCTTGCTGCCACTGAGGTTGAGGGAGTAAGCTCCATGGCAGGCAATATCACAAACGAGATTGTCAGCAGGCTCGGTATGAAGAATCTCTCAAAGGGAATTCAGATTGAGATAGCAGACAATGAGGTAGTGGTTGATGTAGCGCTCAATATTGCTTATGGGTACAGCATCCCTGAGGTTTCTACAAAGGTACAGGAGAAGGTTAAGTCTGCAATTGAGACAATGACAGGGCTTTCTGTGGCTACTATCAATGTTCGTATAGCAAGTGTTGATATGGGAGAGAATTAAATAGTTCTTTTTAAATGAGCACAAATGTAGTATAATTAAGGATGTCGTACAGACATCCTTAATTTATATAAAATACTATTCACGAGAGGAATTTAAATGACAAGAAGCAAGATAAGAGAAAATGTTTTTAAGATGCTTTTCAGGGTTGAGTTTCATGACAAGTCTGAGCTTGCAGAGCAGATGGAGCTTTTAAATGATGAGCTTACAAATCCTACAGACGAGGAAAGACAGTATATTGATGAAAAATGCAGTGCGATTATTGAGCATATGGCAGAGCTTGATGCACTCATCGATGAGAAGTCTACAGGCTGGAAGACCAATCGTATGGCAAAGGTTGATCTGGCAATTATCAGATTGGCAGTTTATGAGATAAAGTTTGAGGACAATATTCCTACAAAGGTTTCAATAAATGAGGCTGTTGAGCTTGCAAAGAAGTATGGTGCAGATGAGTCAGGTGCATTTGTAAACGGAGTGCTTGCAAAGTTTGCATAGCTTAAGAGGAACAGCGATATAGAGCATTGAACATGGCAAATAGAAATATATATTCGGTAGCGCAAGTAAATAGCTATATTAAAAATATGTTCGCTCAGGATTTTATGCTCAGACAGGTGAGCATAAAGGGCGAGGTGAGCAACTGTAAGTATCACACGAGCGGTCATATTTATTTCACAATAAAGGACGCGGGAGCAGCCATGAACGCAATCATGTTTGCGGGCAGCAGGGCTGCAGGACTTTCCTTCCACATGAAGGAGGGAGACCAGGTTATTGTGACAGGCTCCGTTGAGGTGTATGAGAAGACAGGTGCCTATCAGCTTTATGCCAAAAAGATAGAGCTTGACGGAGAGGGCAATCTGTATCTCAAATTCGAGCAGCTAAAGCGTGAGCTTGAGGAGATGGGCATGTTTGCGGCAGAGTACAAGCAGCCTATTCCACGGTATGCCGGCCGTATTGGTGTGGTTACAGCACCGACAGGCGCGGCCGTGCAGGATATAAGGAATGTATCGTCGCGCAGGAATCCATATGTACAGGTCATACTTTATCCGGCACTTGTGCAGGGAGAGGGTGCGGCTAATAGCATAGTGAAGGGCATACAGACATTGGATGCGATGAATCTTGATGTGATAATAGTCGGCAGAGGCGGAGGCTCTATAGAGGATTTATGGGCCTTTAATGAGGAGATTGTGGCGAGAGCCATATTTGACTGCCGCACGCCAATCATCTCGGCGGTAGGCCATGAGACTGACTGGACGATAGCGGATTTTGTGTCAGACAGGAGAGCACCCACACCTTCAGCGGCTGCAGAGCTTGCAGTCAGTGACTACAGACAGACGTTAGAGCGCCTTGACAATCTGCGCCGCAGGATGGACAGAAATCTGACAGGCCGGATTGATTTTTTCAGGGAAAAGCTGTCACATATTAAAACAAGACTAAATTTCCTTAGTCCACAGAATAAACTAAATGAGAATAAAAGGCGTCTGGCAGATATCGAGGATGCACTTGAAAGGATTATGAAGCAGAGGCTTTCGGATTGCAGACAGCGTCTGGCACTGCTTTCAGGTACACTGGATGCATATTCACCGGCCAAAAAGCTGGCGCAGGGCTATGCGTATGTTGAGGTGGAAAAGAAAGGTGCACTGCACAGTGTATCCGATATCAATGCAGGCGATGACATAGATATATATCTGATAGACGGTCATGCAAGGGCCGTAGTTTCGGAGGTTATTAACGATGAGCAAAGAAAATGAAAAAACACTGACACTCGAGGAGCGATTTGCACACTTAGAGCAGATAGTGGCGAGGATGGAGGATGCGGATGTATCCCTGGATGAGGCCTTTGAGCTATATAAGAAGGGGCTTGATGAGGTAAAAAGTGCCAATGATATGGTACAGGGCATGGAAAAGGCCATGCTTGTGCTAAACAGCGACGGACAACTGGAGGAATTCTGATGAGCTTAAATGGGAATTTAAATAAGTCTCAATTCATGGAAGAGCTGCAGCGAAAGGTAGAGCATATAAATAACTTGCTTGAGAAGTTTCTTCCCGCTGAGGAGGGACAGCAGAGGATTATTTTTGAGGCCATGAACTATAGTGTGAGAGCCGGTGGAAAGAGGCTTCGCCCTATCCTCATGGAAGAGACTTACCATATGTTTGGCGGAAGCAGTGCAGTGATTGAGCCATTTATGGCAGCAATCGAGATGATACACACCTACTCGCTGGTGCATGATGACCTGCCTGCCATGGACAATGATGAGTACAGGCGTGGAAAGAAGACCACACATGCTGTGTACGGTGAGGCTATGGGCATTCTTGCTGGGGATGCACTTTTAAACCTGGCATATGAGACCGCAGCAAAGGCTTTTGGCATGGAAGTGGCTGATGCGCGTGTGGCAAGGGCATTTGCGGTGCTTGCAAAAAAGGCAGGTGTGTATGGCATGGTCGGAGGACAGGTGGTTGATGTAGAAAGCGAGAAATCCGATGACTGTCCTGTCACAAGGGAAAAGCTTGACTTTATCTACAGGCTTAAGACAGGCGCACTTATAGAGAGCTCGATGATGATAGGCGCAATTCTGGCAGGGGCATCGTCTGATGAGGTATCACGCGTGGAGCAGATAGCTGCAAAGCTGGGGCTTGCGTTTCAGATACAGGATGATGTGCTTGATGTCACAAGTACACTTGAGGTGCTTGGAAAGCCGGTAGGCAGTGACGAGAAAAATAATAAAGCGACATATGTCACATTTGAGGGATTGGATAAGGCGGTTTCTGATGTGGAGCGCATCTCCAAGGAGGCAGAGGAGCAGCTTGATGATTTGGGATACGACGATGCATTTCTTAAGGAGTTATTTGAATATCTGATCCATCGGGAGAAATAGGATGGTTTTAGAAAAGATACAAAAGGAAAATGATATAAAAAAACTGACACCTGAGGAGCTTGAGCTGTTAAAGGATGAAATCAGGCAGTTTCTTATAGAGAGCATATCGGTGACAGGAGGTCATCTGGCTTCAAACCTCGGAGTTGTGGAGCTTACCATGGCGCTGCATCTGTGCTTTGATCTGCCGAAGGATAAGATAGTGTGGGATGTAGGGCATCAGTCGTACACACACAAGATACTCACCGGCAGAAAGGATGGATTTTCATCGCTCAGACAGTATGGAGGTATGAGCGGTTTCCCAAAGGCGGATGAGAGCGACTGTGACTGCTTTAATACAGGACACAGCTCCACATCTATCTCAGCGGGACTTGGGCTTGCGACAGCCAGACAGGTGACAGGAGAGGACTACCACGTGGTTTCAGTCATCGGAGACGGTGCGCTGACAGGAGGCATGGCATATGAGGCGCTCAACAACGCTTCAAGCGTGAAGGGCAATTTTATTATAGTGCTAAACGACAACAATATGTCGATTTCAGAGAACGTCGGGGGCATCAGTCAGTATCTTTCAGGCTTTCGCACAGCGGATGCATACAGGGATTTTAAGAATAATGTCATGAATTCCCTAAATCATATACCAATCTATGGAGAGCGTATGGTAAAGCATATCAGGAATACAAAGAGCAGCATAAAGCAGCTTTTTATTCCGGGTATGTTCTTTGAGGAGATGGGCATCATCTATTTGGGACCTGTGGATGGCAGTGATATAAAGGAAATGTGCCGTGTGTTTGATGAGGCAAAGCGTGTGGATGGCCCGGTGCTTGTGCATGTGCTCACGAAAAAGGGAGCTGGCTATGCCCCGGCTGAGCGTTATCCTTCCAGATTTCACGGGGCAGAGCCGTTTGTTATAGAGACAGGGCTTCCAAAGAATAAGCGCACGAAGGCCAATTACACAGATGTTTTCTCAACAGTCATGAAGAAGCTGGGCGAGAGAAATCCAAAGGTAGTTGCGATAACAGCTGCCATGGCAGAAGGAACAGGGCTTCGCAGATTTCACCGAAATTTCCCGGATAGGTTTTTTGATGTGGGAATAGCCGAGGCACATGCCACGACCTTTGCCGCAGGTCTTGCAAAGTCAGGACTTATCCCGGTATTTGCGGTGTACTCGTCATTTTTACAAAGGGCGTTTGACCAGATACTTCACGATGTGTGCATACAGAATCTGCATGTCATCTTTGCAATCGACAGGGCAGGGCTTGTAGGCAGCGACGGAGAGACACATCAGGGAATATTTGACATATCATATCTGTCGGTCATCCCGAATATGACAATCATGGCTCCGAAGAATAAGTGGGAGCTGTCTGATATGATGAAATTTGCAGTGGCATATGACGGTCCGATTGCACTCAGATATCCAAGAGGTGAAGCCTATGACGGCCTTAAGGAAATCAGACAGCCGATAGAGCTTGCAAAGAGTGAGCTAATCAGAAAAGGAAGCGCGGTGGCTATCATGGCACTCGGCAGTATGGTAAAGACTGCCGTTGATGTAGTAAAGCTGCTTGAGGCAGAGGGAATCTCTGCTACACTTATCAATGCGCGTTTTGCAATGCCTTTTGACAAGGAAGCAATTAAGGAACTGCCGGCTGAACACAGCCTGCTTGTGACTATGGAGGAAAACGTGCAAAGCGGCGGTTTTGGTGAGCATGTGACGGAGTATGTCAAGACTAATGGCATAGCTCTTGATGTGTTGACAGTTGCACTTCCTGACTGCTATGTGGAGCATGGCAATGTCGAGGTGCTCAAAAAGGAGCTGCATGTGGATGCCGAATCGGTGGCTAAGCGTATAATAGCAGCATTATAGATAGAGGTAACATACAGTATGAAAGAAAGATTAGACGTATTACTTGTAAACAGAGGCCTTGCACCATCACGGGAAAAAGCAAAGACCATGATTATGGAGGGCAATGTTTTTGTAAATAACAACCGTGAGGATAAGGCGGGAAGCACATTTCCTGATGACTGCAATATTGAGATTCATGGAAAGACACTGCAGTATGTGAGCCGTGGAGGGCTAAAGCTTGAAAAGGCTATGAAGCACTTTGATATCACGATGGATGGCAAGGTGTGCATGGATATAGGTGCTTCAACAGGCGGTTTTACAGACTGTATGCTTCAAAATGGTGCTAAAAAGGTGTATGCCGTGGATGTCGGATATGGCCAGTTTGCATGGAAGCTGCGTCAGGACGAGCGCGTGGTGTGTATGGAAAAGACCAATATCAGGTATGTGACGCCCAAGGACATAGATGATGAGCTGGATTTTGCATCGGTTGATGTGTCATTCATATCACTTACAAAGGTGTTAGGTCCTGCAAGAGCACTGTTAAAGGACGGTGGCGAGATGGTTTGTCTTATCAAGCCACAGTTTGAGGCAGGCAGGGAAAAGGTAGGTAAAAAGGGCGTGGTCCGTGACAAGAGCGTGCATGAGGAGGTAGTGAACAATATCATATCCTTTGCACTTTCAAATGGATTTAGCGTGTTAGACCTTGAGTATTCGCCAATCAAGGGGCCGGAGGGCAATATAGAGTACCTCGTACATATCAAAAAGACAGATGATCCTATAAAGGAGAAATCAGTGGATATTCATAGTGTGGTTGAGGCCGCGCATGGAGAGCTGGACAGGAAATAGACTATGAAACATTTTATTGTGATAGCAAATGCCTATAAGGACAGGGATTTTGCACTTACAAATAAAATAGTGGCATACATAGAGCAAAAGGGCGGCACGGCAAAGGGTCTTATGAGCAATGTCGAGACTATATCCGATAACGAGTTTGAGCTGGAGGATATACCACAGGATACGCAGTGTATTCTTGTGCTCGGCGGAGATGGTACACTGATTCGTGCAGCCACAAGGGTTGAGACACTTGAGATTCCGCTTATGGGAGTGAATCTCGGTACACTCGGCTATCTGTGTGAGGTGGAGGAAGCTACGGTATTTGACGCTATTGATTCGCTCATGGCTGATAAATACATGATAGAGGACCGTATTATGCTCACAGGACATAAAAGGGGCAGTGAGACCTCGAGAGTTGCATTAAATGATATAGTCATCCATAGAAAGGACAATTTGCAGATATTAAGCCTCAATGTGTATGTAAACGGTGAGTTTTTAAACAATTACCATGCCGACGGCATCATTGTTGCGACTCCGACAGGCTCTACAGGCTACAGTATGTCGGCGGGAGGTCCGATTGTGGATCCGAAGGGTGATATGATACTGCTCACACCGAACAATGCTCACAATCTTACGTCAAAGAGCATTGTGCTTTCAGGCGATGATGAGATAGAGATAGAGATTCTAAGCCGCTGGGAGCAAAACGATGAGCTGGCGTGTGTCAGCTATGATGGCGACACCACGGCAGAGCTGGCTGTGGGAGACCGGTTTGTTATTTCAAAGGCAGCCAATCATACAAAGATTTGCAAGCTTCACAAGAGAAGCTTTTTGGAGATACTCCGCAAAAAGATGGGAAATTATTCATAACACAGATAAGGATTGTTATAATGAATAGTTACAAATAATATTTATGAGGTGACAGGACATGAAAACAAACAGACAATCCAAGATAATTGAGATAATCCAAAAGAATGAGGTAGAGACGCAGGATGAGCTCTCTGCGCTTCTTGAAAAGGATGGTTTTCACGTGACTCAGGCCACAGTATCCAGGGATATCAGGGAGCTTAAGCTCACAAAGATTCCTACCGCAGGCGGCAGACAGAAGTACGCTGTGATAACGGATGCACCTGAGAATCTCTCAAAGAAATACGAAAGAGTGCTCAGAGAGGGCTTTTTGTCAATGGATATGGCACAGAATATCCTCATTATAAAGACAGTGTCGGGAATGGCAAGCGCAGTCTGTGCTGCAATAGATGCCATGAAGATGAGAGAAATCGTCGGTTCGATTGCCGGAGATGATACGATCATGTGTGCAATCCGGACTGTTGATGATACGTATGCGGTGATGAAAAAAATCCGCAGAATTGTGGAATGATGTTAAATGAATATCAGATTATAGCTGAACTGTAACAGAAAATAACATATATCGTCATGCCTGGGAGAGGAAGGAGAAAATATGTTACAAAATCTACATGTAAAGAATCTGGCACTCATAGATGAGTGTGAGGTTGAGTTTTCGGACGGACTAAATATACTGTCGGGAGAGACCGGAGCCGGAAAATCAATCATCATAGGCTCTATTAATCTGGCACTTGGTGAAAAAGTGCAAAAGGAGATGCTAAGAGACAATGAAAAGCCTGCTTTTGTGGAGCTTATTTTTTCAGTTGAGGACCCAAAGATTATAGAGGCTTTAAGGGAGCTTGATGTGGAGGTCGAGGACGGATGCGTGATTTTAAGCCGTAAAATCACACAGTCGCGCGCAGTCGGCAGGGTAAACGGTGAAGCCGTGTCTGTTTCGCGAATGAAGGAAATAGCCTCATATCTCATAGATATCCACGGTCAGCATGAGCACCAGTCACTTTTATCAAAGAAAAAACACCTTGATATACTTGACGAGTACGCAAAGCAGTCGCTTGGAGATAAAAAGCAGCAGCTTTCAGTCACATACAAAGCATATAGGGCACTTAAGGATGAGTATGAAAAGTCAAATATCGACAATGAAGAAAGAAGCCGTGAGCTGTCATTCCTGGAGTACGAGGTGAAGGAGATAGAAGAAGCTTCCCTTGTGCCGGGTGAGGATGAGGAGCTTGAGGCGCAGTTTAGGAAGTTTTCAAACGGAAAGAAAATCATGGAGGGCGTAAATGCTGCATATTCTGCCACAGGAGGCGAGATGGAGAGTGCCTCAGAGCTTATTGGCAGGGCGGTAAGAGAGCTGTCACAGGTATCAGGCTATGATACGGATGTGGAAGCTCTGGAGAGTCAGCTGTCAGAGATAGACAGTCTGCTTTCTGATTTTAATCACGAGATATCAGGATATATATCACAGGCTGAGTTTGACGAGGAGACCTTCTATGAGACACAAAAGCGTCTGGATGAGATAAATCATCTAAAGAGCAAATACGGCAATTCGATTGACGATATACTGATAGCACTCAATGAAAAGAGGGAGCGTATCAGTGTCCTGAATGATTATGATTCTTATTTACAGAAATTAGAGCAGCAGCTTGCGAAAAAGGAAAAGGAGCTGGCACAGATATCGGATGAGGTATCAGAAATCAGACAAAGGAGTGCTGTAAAGCTTGTGTCAGAAATTAAATCAGCACTTAATGATTTGAATTTTCTTGATGTGCAGTTTGATATGCAGTTTGACAGATTGTTTGACTATACGGCAAACGGCATCGATGCGCCGGAGTTTCTCATATCAACTAACCCCGGAGAGCCGCTTAAGCCGCTCGGCAAGGTAGCATCGGGAGGAGAGCTGTCGCGTATCATGCTTGGCATCAAGACAATCATGGCAGAAAATGACCACATTGAGTCGCTTATTTTCGATGAGATTGATTCTGGAATCAGTGGACGTACAGCTCAGATGGTCTCTGAGAAGATGAATGAGCTTGGCCGCAACCATCAGATTATATGTATCACACATCTGCCACAGATAGCAGCTATGGCAGATGCACATTTCCTTATTGAAAAAGCAGTCGAGAACAAATCCACGGTTTCAAGGATTCGAAGGCTAACTGACAATGACAGCGTGGCTGAGCTTGCCAGAATGCTCGGCGGTGCAAAAATCACAGATACCGTGATGGAGAGCGCACGCGAGATGAAAGCGCTTGCCATGGAGAAAAAATCTGACATTATCAGTTTACGGCGCGGTTGATTACCAGTATATCACCGGTGGTCAGCCGTACGTTTCTGTTTATATAGGAAAACACCTAAACTGTCAAACTTTACCGGTTTTTGCTCAAAATAATTTGGAATAGTTAGAATGAGATAATAAGATATTAAAAGAATAAAAGAAAAATTACAGGAGCATACTAATCCAAATGGAGGTAATAGTATGCGGAAGTTTTTTGGAAAATTTGTGAGTGTCACGCTGGCTGCAGCAGTGATAGCTATGTTTGCACTAAGCAGTGATGATAAGTGGTGCAGCAGGGTAGATAAGGCATTTGATGAAAGTGCATTAGGAAGTTTTTTAAATGAATCAAAGGCCGGATATGGAAGATATGCGACAGGGCTTCCAGGACAGGCGGCCAGTGTATTGGCTGATTCGGGCAAGAATGGCGGAAACGGTGAAAACAGCGGAACCGAACAAGACATAGGACAGACAGCAGATACAGCATCAACTCACAGAGCTACTGACAGAGATTATGAAGAGACAGATAAAATAAGTGATGGAATAAGTGTTGAGGGCGTATATGCCTGTGGCAGGCTGACCGGTATATATGAGCAGACAGAGGGAGTGCTTGTAGTGAATACGACGGAGGTGACAGACGAGGAGGGCAAAAAAGTCAATCCGGCAGATAAAAAGGTGCAGTGCGGTGATTACATCCTATCTGTCAATGGGCGCACTGTGGCAGACAAGGAGGGGCTTTCTGAAGCTGTGAATGATATTATGAAGCAGTATGATGAAAGTCATGAAGATAAAAGTAATGAAGATAAAAGTGGTACAGTAGAAAGTCAGAAAGAGATAATAAATGAAAATAAGAGTGATAGCAGTAAAATTAAAACAGAAATTAATAAAAGAACGGTGAAAATTAAATTTCTTAGAGGTGGTGAAGCAATGTCAGCGGATATCACGCCTGTGAGGATGGATGATGGCAGATACTACATGGGAATATGGGTGAAGGACGATCTGGCAGGAATCGGTACTATCACTTATTATACAAAGGACGGCCGTTTTGGAGCGCTGGGGCATGGAATAGGAGACGGAACGCAAAGCGGCAATCTCTTGTATGCAAACAGTGGTGATTTGTACAGCATGAAGCTTACCAAAATCAAAAAGGGAAAGGCAGGTACGCCGGGCGAGATAGGCGGAGTGGTATATTTTGGCAAAAAAAGCCATATAGGCACACTTGACTGCAATAGTAATCTGGGAATTTACGGACAGCTTGACAGCGATGAATTGTCGGAATATGCCGCAGAGGATACGTATTATCCGGTTGCCGGCAAGGATGAGATACACACAGGCAGTGCGCAGATGATATCGGAAATATCAGGAAAACTGGAAAAATATAATCTGGAAATAACAAATATAGACAAAAAAGCGACAGATACAAACAAGGGAATGGAGCTTAAGGTGACAGACGACAGGCTGATAGAGCTCTCCGGTGGCATAGTGCAGGGCACATCCGGAAGCCCTATCATACAGGATGGTAAAATAATAGGAGCAGTCACCCATGTGTTTGTCGATGATCCGACCGGAGGCTACGGCATCTGCATTGATGAGATGCTGTAATTACTGCTCCATCCTGCGAAGCTCCGGCAGTACTGTGCTAAGCATGGTTACAAAGCAGATGCTTCCGCCAATCACGTTTGATACAGGCTCTGCCATAAATACACCGTCGGTTCCCATACCAAAGGAGTATGGCAGAATATATGTCAGCGGTACAACGATGAACACCTTGCGAAGCAGGGAGAAAAATATAGCCCGCTTCTTTTTGTTAAGTGATTTAAAGGTAGTCTGTCCGATGTACTGCAGATCCATAAATATGAATGCCGCAAAGTAGATATTTAAAGCCTTCACCGCATCATCCATGAGGGTGGCATCGGAACTGAAAATAGCAATCAGGGCATGAGGAGCAAGTATGATTACACTCCACATGACAGCTGTATATAGAAGCACGAGCAGTCCCATAGTGAAAATGGATTTTCTCACCCGGGCCGGCCTTTTGGCGCCATAGTTGTAGCTTAAAACAGGAGATGAACCCTCCACAATTGCATAAATTGGAGTCTCGACCATCTGCCTGATGCTTGATACGATGGTCATTACCGATATGTACAAATCGCCACCGGTCACTGAAAGCACATTGTTACAGCATATAGATACCAGGCTGTTTGTGAGCTGCATGACACAGCCGGAGGTTCCAAGGCTTATGATGTCCTTTGCATAGCGCGTGTTTTCACCAAATTCAGAGAGTGTCATAAGGCGCACCTTAAGCTCGGCCTTTTTCCTAAGAAAGTGAAGCACATAGAGAGCAGACAGTATTTGTGAGATGACCGTAGCAATAGCTGCTCCTTTGATGCCGAAATTAAATCCAAATATAAAAAGCGGGTCTAAAACCAGATTGGCAACGGCTCCGATTGCCACAGACAGCATGCCGGTAGTGGAGTAGCCCTGAGCATTGATAAAGGGATTCATGCCGGTTGAAATCATGGATGGGAGTGTTCCTATCAAATAAATGAGCAGGTATGGCAGAGCGTATTTGAGAGCATTTTCAGATGCGCCAAACACGATTAAAAGGGGCTTTGCAAAAATCATGCACAAAGCTGTAAAAACGACTGCGAATGTGCAGACCATTGTAAAGCTCGTATTCATTATAGTATTGGCGGCTCTGTCATCACTCATGCCTCTTTTTATTGAAAAAAGCGGAGCACCACCGCTTCCAAAGAGATTGGAGAAAGCGATTGTCAGCATTATAATAGGAAAGCAAAGCCCCACAGCACCGAGTGCAGTGGTTCCCATATCCGGTATGCGGGCAATGTATATGCGGTCTACTATATTGTACAACAGGCTTAGAATCTGGGCTGCCAGCATTGGCAGAGCAGCCTGCAATATATTTTTCTTTATTGAATCATTATCAAAATCTATCTTTTTCATAAGTTACCCCTTTTGGATTTGCTTTGTTCATTATATCATCACATTAAAAAAAATCAAAGACTCAGCAAGTTTTGATATAGATTTTATTTATGACAAACTAAAAGAAAAATATATTTTACAATGACAAAAAACTACAGTAATATATGGACTATAAAAATTACAAATTATTGAATAACCATATATACCGGAGGATAACATGAAGATTACACAGATACATACAAACAAACCACAGTCACTCTCCTTTGAGATATTTCCACCAAAGAAGGAGGAAGACTTCAAAAATATAGATGAGATGCTTGAAATACTCTGTGATTGTCATCCTGAGTACATCAGCGTGACATTTGGCGCAGGCGGCAGCTCAAACAATAACAAGACTATCGAGATTGCGAAGAAAATCAAGAACCAGTACAATGTGGAGCCGGTCGTACACCTTACATGTCTGTGCTATAACAAGGCAGAGATAGATGAGTTCACCAGACAGCTTTCATATGAGGGCATCGAGAATATCCTCGCTTTAAGAGGAGACAGAAATCCGAACGTGCCTGCAAAGGAGGATTTTCTCCATGCAAGCGACCTTATTAAGTACATAAAGGACACCACAGGTGATCAGTTCTGTATCGCAGGTGCGTGCTACCCGGACATCCATCCGGAGGCAGCTGATAAGGTAGATGATATTAAGAATCTTAAGAAAAAGGTTGATGCAGGAGCAGAGCTTCTTTTATCGCAGCTCTTCTTTGACAATGATACCTTCTTCAATTTTGCTGAGGACTGCAGGCTTGCAGGTATCAATGTGCCTGTTATCCCGGGCATCATGCCTTGTATCAATGCGGCTCAGATTCAGAGAATGGTCACAATGTGCGGTGCTAAGTTCCCGGAGAAGTTCCAGAAGATTGTCCACAGATACGGAGACAACAAGGCTGCACTTTTTGATGCCGGAATGTCTTACTGCGAGAGTCAGATAATTGAGCTTTTAGCTAATGATGTGGAGGGGATTCATCTTTACACTATGAACAATGTGAGAGTTGCAAAGCGTTTAACAGAGGGAATCAAGAACCTTATTTAGGATAATAGTACGGAACGTAAGCCCCGGGTACCACGGGTGCACACGTACTCCCACTGTCGCTACGCTGCGTGGCTAAGATACTGTACGAAATTATGCTTTGAGTGTTTCGATGCTTGACGAAAACGGCTTTTATGCGCCGTCCGTGGCGCATAACGCCTTACCCAGCCGTCCATGGCTGGGTATTTCTGCGTTTTGTGGGCATAATTTCTACAGTATCTAAGCCACTTCGCTATGCGCTCCGGCGGGAGTACGTGTGCGCCAGCGGTACCCGGGGCTTACGTTCCTTATGTTGCGAATAAAAAATATCAACCATTGCAAAAAGTACTCTAGATGATTATAATAGGTATATTAGATTTATAAATGGAAACAATGTCCATATTAAATCGAAATTAAACTATATAATATATTAAGGAGACAGTAGAAAATGAAAGAAAAATCAAGAAGTACTTTTTCCGGCAACATTGGGTTCGTTCTTGCGGCAGCCGGCAGTGCGGTAGGACTTGGAAATATATGGAGGTTTCCGTATCTGGCAGCAAAGGACGGAGGAGGACTTTTTCTGCTGGTGTATCTGATACTTGTTCTGACCTTTGGTTTTACATTGCTTACCACTGAGATTGCAATAGGACGTAAGACCGGACAGGGACCGCTCACCGCGTATGGTCTTATCAATCCAAAGGGGAAGTTTATCGGTGTGCTTGCATGTATAGTACCGGCTATTATTCTGCCTTACTACTGTACTATAGGTGGATGGGTTTTAAAATACTTTACACTTTTCATTACAGGAAGCGGTAAGAATGCAGTTGCGGATGGATATTTCACAGGCTTTATCACAGGTCAGTGGGCACCAATCATATTTGGAGTGGTGTATCTGCTTTTGACAGCAGCAGTTGTCATTGGCGGAGTCAATAAAGGTATCGAGCGGTTCAGCAAGGTGCTAATGCCTATCCTTGTTGTGCTTATTTTTGCAATCGGTATTTTCTCGCTGACGCTCCATTATAAGGAGGCATCAGGCGCAGTAAGAAGTGGTCTTGAGGGTCTTAAGATATATGTGGTTCCTGACTTCAAGGGGCTTACAATGCAAAAGCTTGTCACAGTATTTGTTGATGCGCTCGGTCAGCTGTTCTACTCAATCAGTGTGGCTATGGGAATCATGGTTGCATATGGTTCGTATGTCAAGAAGGAATCAAAGCTCATGGGTTCAATCAACCAGATAGAGATATTTGATACACTTGTTGCATTCCTTGCAGGCCTTATGATTATTCCGGCAGTATATGTATTTATGGGCCGTGACGGCATGTCAGCAGGACCGGGTCTTATGTTTATATCACTGCCAAAGGTGTTTGATGCAATGGGAATAGCAGGAGATATTGTGGGACTGATATTCTTCATGATAGTTGCATTTGCAGCAGTCACATCGTCTGTATCAATTATGGAGGCTATTGTATCGAGTCTTATAGACAGATTTCACTGGAGCCGCAGAAAAAGCGCAATTTTAGTCACGGTATACGGTCTGATTGCAGAGATAATAGTCTGCCTTGGCTACAATAAGCTCTATATGGAGGTTAAGCTTCCAAACGGCACAGTCGGACAGATACTTGATATAATGGACTATGTCAGCAACAATGTGCTCATGCCAATCGTGGCACTTGCCACATGTATCCTTATCGGATGGATAGCAAGTCCAAAGGTAATAATAGATGAGGTTACACGCGGAGGCAGCAAATTCACCAGAAAAGGACTTTATATAATCATGGTTAAATTTATTGCACCGGCATTCATGCTTATACTGTTGCTGCAGGCACTCGGAATCGTTAGTTTTTAACAATGAGAGTCTATGCTTCGGCAGGACTTAAATACAGAGTTATTTTAAGACGTATAGCCTTACATTATCATGTCGGGTTATACGTCAAAATTTTCTTGATAAAGCACTTGAAATAAGATAATTATAATGGTACAATTTTCCTATATAAAACGAAGGGGGAGCCGAAATGGCTTTAAGACGAGAGAAAAAGCGTATCGGAGATATGCTTATAAATGAAAATGTAATAACTCAGGAGCAGCTTGAGCAGGCTCTGAAAAAATCAAAGGAGACTCACAAAAAGATAGGTGAGACTCTTGTAGAGCTTGGATTTACCAATGAGCTTCAGATTGCAAAGGCACTTTCGCAGCAGCTTGAGCTTCCGTTTGTGAATGTCAGTGCCATGAACATTCCGGAAGAGGTGCAGGCGCTTGTCAATGAGACAGTGCTCAGAAAGCATGTCATGATACCAATTGCATTTGATCCAAAGAATGCCAATATCGTACATGTAGCAATGGCAGATCCGATGGATATGGTCGCACTGGATGATTTTTCCATCATCACAAATCTGCAGGCAGAGCCGGCGGTTGCGACAGCCAGAGATATTCTTCTGACACTTGACAAGTACTATGGTGATACCGAGGCAATGAAGGCAGCGCAGGAGTATGCAAGAGAGAGAAAAGAGCGTGAGCAGAAAAATGCCGAGGCAGAGGAAGCTACCAGCAAGGACGTCAACAATTCACCGGTTGTTTTGCTTGTCAACTCTATAATTGAGCAGGCAGCCAGACTCAGGGCTTCAGATATACATATAGAGGCACTTGAAAATAAGGTTAGAGTGCGCTACAGAATTGATGGTGCACTTTATGAGAAGGCATCCTACAGCATACATCTTCTCTCAGCTATCATTACCCGACTGAAAATTATCGGAGGCATGGATATTTCAGAGAAGCGAAAGCCGCAGGACGGTCGTATCACTATGGAGATAGACAAGACAGAGTATGATATCCGAGTATCAATCCTTCCGACAGTATTCGGTGAGAAATGCGTTATGCGACTTGCGCAGAAAAAGGCACTTACAAGAGATAAAAAGGAGCTGGGATTTTCAGACGAAGAGCTTAAGGCCTTTGATCATATACTGATGAATACCAATGGTATCATACTGGTAACAGGACCTACAGGAAGTGGTAAGTCAACGACACTTTACACAGCGCTTTCTGAGCTGAACAGTGAGGATGTAAATATTATCACGGTTGAGGATCCTGTGGAGGCCAATATAGACGGAATCAACCAGGTTCAGGTAAATAATAAGGCGGATCTGACATTTGCGTCAGCACTTCGTTCTATTCTGCGACAGGACCCTGATATCATCATGATCGGTGAGATTCGAGACCGCGAGACAGCGGAGATTGCGGTGCAGGCATCCATCACAGGACACCTTGTGGTAAGCACACTGCATACAAACAGTTCTGCGAGTACGCTTTCACGACTTGAGGATATGGGAGTGGAGAGCTATCTGCTGGCAGATTCTGTAAAGGGAATTATCGCGCAGAGACTTGTCAGAAGACTTTGTCCGGATTGCAAGAAGGAGCATCTGCTCACAGAAGAGGAAAAGGAATTTATGGGTATTCCGGCATTTAAACCGGTGAAAGTATATGAGCCATGTGGCTGTGAACGCTGCGACCATACCGGTTATAAAGGTCGAATAGGAATATATGAGATAATGACAGTTACACCAAAGCTTAAAACGCTCATAGGAAAAGGCGCCTCGCCTGATGAAATCAATGAGACAGCCTGTACTGAGGGCATGCATACCTTAAGACAGAGTGCAATAAGACTGGTCCTTCAGGGAGTGACCTCATATCATGAGATGTTAAAGACAACATTTGAGAACTAAGGGGGGAGAAAAATGCAGATAACAGACGTACTTAGAGCGGCACAGCAGCAGAATTCATCAGATATACATATCGCGCCGGGAAATCCGGTAATGCTTCGTATAGACGGAACTCTTGTGCCACAGGGAAATATGGTATTGACCGACAAGGAGACAGATAATCTGCTTAGTCCGATAGTTCCAAGAGAGCTTCTTGGGGAGCTTAAGGAAAAGGGAGAGCTTGATTTTGCTTTTTCAGTAGAGGGCTTTTCACGAGTCAGGGCGAATGTGTTCAGACAGAGAGGTTCATATGCGGCAGCTCTTCGAATCCTTTCATATGATGTACCTTCACCACAGCAGCTTGGAATACCGCAGGCGGTAGTGAATCTTACCACAAAGATGAGAGGGCTGGTTCTGGTAACAGGAGCCACAGGAAGTGGAAAATCAACCACACTTGCCAGTCTTATTGACGTAATAGCAACAAGAGATTCAAAAAATATAATCACGCTGGAAGATCCTATAGAGTACCTCCATTCAAGAAAGCGTTCTATAGTGACACAGAGAGAGGTTGGAAAAGATACACTGTCATATGCGGCTGCGCTTCGTGCTGCACTCAGACAGGATCCGGATGTAATACTTGTAGGAGAGATGCGTGATCTTGAGACTATTTCTACAGCTCTCACAGCAGCAGAAACAGGACATCTTGTTTTCTCCACGCTTCATACAAACAGTGCGGCTGATGCAATAGACCGTATCATAGATGTGTTCCCGCCACATCAGCAGCAGCAGATAAGAGTGCAGCTTTCAGGTGTACTCGAGGGCATCATAGCCCAGCATCTGCTTCCAATGGTAAACGGTGGACGAATAGCAGCATTTGAGGTGCTTCTCGCCAACAATGCTATCAGAAACCTGATCCGTGAGGCAAAGGCTTTTCAGATTCCGTCAATTATACAGACATCAAAGAGGGAAGGCATGCAGACTATGGATGACTGCATCACACAGTATTACAGTCAGGGGCTCATTGCACCGGAAACAGCATTATCGTATGCCCACGATCCGGCTGCCATGTCTAACCGCATTCATCTTCGCTATTAGTATTATCAGATGTACATTAAATTAAGAATTAATTTATATAAAATTGTTGAATTACCGTAAAGGAGGATACGAAAGTGGCTGATTGGACATATCAGGTCATAGATCCAAACGGAAAAGAAAAAAAAGGAAATATAGTTGCAGAGACAGAACTTGAGGCAAAAAATAAGCTAAAGCTTGAAGGAAATATGGTCATAAGTCTTACAAAAGCAACTGCACTTACAAAGGAAATATCCTTTAGCATAGGCGGAAAGGTGAAACCGCGAGACTTGTCAGTGTTCTGTCGTCAGTTCACAAGTATGATAAATGCAGGTGTCACAATTCTTGACACACTCGATATGCTTTCTGACCAGACAGAGAACAAGACGATGGCAAAGGCCATAAAGGGTGTGCATGCGGAAATCCAAAAAGGTGAGACACTCTCAGACAGTCTGAAAAAGTATCCCAACGTTTTTCCTGATATCATGGTCAGCATGGTTGCGGCAGGAGAGGCATCAGGTAAAATAGATATTGCTTTTGAAAGAATGTCAGCACATTTTGAGAAATCAGCAAAGCTAAACGGTATGATAAAAAAAGCTGCCGTTTATCCTATAATTGTCGTAATAGTTGCGATAGCAGTTGTAATTGTCATGCTTGTTAAGGTAATTCCTAGTTATTCAGATATGTTTAATGATCTCGGTACAGAACTTCCTGGAATCACAAAAGCGGTTTTGGCAATGAGTAATTTTGTCACCGGTTACTGGTATATAATTGTAGCAGTAGTCGCGATAGCGGTTATTGCGATAAAGGCATATAAGAAGACAGACAGTGGACAGATATTTTTTGGTACACTGGCCAGAAAGCTTCCGGTTTTTGGAAAGCTAAACATAAAAACTGCAGCCAGCAATTATGCTCGTACACTTTCAACACTGGTATATTCAGGACTTCCAATGATAGAGGCACTTGGTATTACTGCAAATACCATGAAAAACGCTCTCTACAGAAATGCATTGAACAAGGCAAGAGAGGAGGTCAGCAAGGGTGTTCCTCTCTCAGAGCCAATCACAGCGTGCGGACTGTTTCCACCTATGGTATCACATATGACCAGAATCGGAGAGGAAACAGGAGATCTCGAGGGTATGCTCACACGTCTTGCAGACTACTATGATGAGGAAGTAGAGATGGCTACCCAGACAGTTATGGCTGCAATCGAGCCTATGATTATTCTTGTACTGGCCGCAATTGTCGGTGTGCTTGTGGCAGCAGTTATGGCACCAATGCTCACCATGTATCAGGCTATGGACACTCTATAAAATGAAAAAAGCAGACCTTGAGTGTGAACCCGGGGCTGCTTTTTTAGTGTTGAAAAAATGGCATAACAACTGCAGGGACTGACAGTAGGGCGTGGGAAGAACAAAAAAATAAAAGTCTTGCAAAGGTATATAACCAATGATATAATTTAAACACACAATTCGAGCCGTTTCAGAGGCTCAATGATTTATCAGGCTGTGTCAGCCACAAATCCCATTGTGTATAAAAACTAAATATTGCCAGGAAATGTCTGATCGTATCTATACGTG
>Ga0256404_1000422_pt1 | contig 110861 bp, 83 predicted proteins | sample RumenRJG_01DNA_FD_185990 | JGI IMG/M metagenome (GOLD analysis project Ga0256404, IMG submission 185990) | Bovine rumen microbial communities from Lethbridge, Alberta, Canada - RJG_01 | ecosystem: Host-associated > Mammals > Digestive system > Stomach > Rumen | place: Canada: Alberta...
ATAACATAACCTTTAAGGTTTATGCTGTAAAGGTACAAAAAAATCTGCACATAGCCAATTTTTTACATGACTATGTGCAGGCTTTAATTGTTAAAAAGAGTCTATAGGGACTTTTTCAGTGCCCTCCCGCGTGGCAGATCTCTTTCTTGTTATGATAGAAGTGATGAGCGACAAGCGGTCACTATCAACTATCGTCTATCAACTGTCAATTACTCGCCCTTCTCAAGCTTAGCCTTGAGCTCAGCAAGAGCGTCGATGTCGCCGAGCGTGGTGCTGGCAGCAACGTTCTGAATGCTGGGAGCAGCTTCCTTCTTAGGAGCAGCCTTGCGGGGAGCAGCCTTCTTGGCCTCTTCCTTAGCCTCCTCGAAGGTGCGGCTGTGCGAGAGGATGATGCGCTTGGTCTCCTTCACGAACTCAATCACCTTGAACTCGAGTTCTTCACCAGCCTGGGCGGGTGTGCCGTCAGCCTTCACAAGGTGCTTCGGAGTGGCAAAGCCCTCACCGCCCTCGTTGAGCGTGATCACAGCACCCTTGTCCATCATCTCGGAAATCTTACCAGTGTGGACGCTGCCGGGAGTGTAGATGGTCTCATAGGTATCCCAAGGATTGTCCTCGAGCTGCTTGTGGCCAAGGCTCAAACGACGGTTCTCCTTGTCGATTTCGAGCACAACAACTTCGATGTCGGCACCCTGCTGAGTGAACTCTGAGGGATGTTTCACCTTCTTAGTCCAAGAGAGGTCGCTGATGTGGATGAGTCCGTCAACACCTTCCTCGAGCTCTACGAAGATACCGAAGTTAGTGAAGTTGCGAACCTTTGCGGTGTGCTTCGAACCAACAGGATACTTGGTCTCGATAGCCTCCCACGGATCTTCCTTCAGCTGCTTGATGCCGAGCGACATCTTGCGCTCCTCGCGGTCGAGGGTGAGGATAACAGCCTCGATCTCGTCGCCAACGTGCAGGAACTCCTGAGCGCTGCGCAGGTGCTGGCTCCACGACATCTCAGAAACGTGGATAAGACCCTCAACGCCCGGGGCAATCTCAACGAATGCACCGTAGTCGGCAATGACAACAACCTTACCCTTGACGTGATCGCCAACCTTGAGCTCGCTGTCGAGAGCATCCCAAGGATGCGGAGTGAGCTGCTTCAGGCCGAGAGCAATGCGCTTCTTCTCATCGTCGAAGTCGAGAATAACAACATTAATCTTCTGGTCGAGAGCAACAACCTCATGAGGATCGCTGACGCGGCCCCAAGAGAGGTCTGTAATGTGAATGAGTCCGTCAACACCTCCGAGGTCGACGAATACACCATAAGAGGTGATGTTCTTAACGGTACCCTCAAGAATCTGACCCTTCTCGAGCTTCGAGATAATCTCGCGCTTCTGAGCTTCGAGCTCAGCCTCGATGAGAGCCTTGTGGGAAACAACAACGTTACGGAACTCCTGATTGATCTTCACAATCTTGAACTCCATGGTCTTGCCCACGAATACGTCGTAGTCGCGGATGGGGTGCACGTCGATCTGGCTGCCGGGCAGGAATGCCTCGATACCAAACACGTCGACGATCATGCCACCCTTCGTGCGGCACTTGATGAAGCCAGTGACAACTTCCTCGTTGTCGAGAGCAGCGTTGACACGCTCCCAGCTCTTCGACAGACGGGCTTTCTTGTGCGAGAGAACGAGCTGGCCCTTCTTGTCCTCTGCATTTTCTACGTAGACTTCCACAACGTCACCCACCTTCAGGTCGGGGTTGTAGCGGAACTCAGAAGCGGGGATGATACCATCGCTCTTGTAGCCGATGTTGACAACAACTTCCTTCTTGTCGACAGCTGTTACTCTACCATCAACAACCTGATGGTCGGCTACCTTGTTAAGTGTTTCGTCGTAAGCTTTCTGAAGCTCTTCGCGGCTTACGCCTGATGTAGAACCGTTTTCAAATTCTTCCCAATTGAAGTCCTGCAGCGGCTCAATGTTTTTTAGATTTGACATAAATGTTAATTAAAAGTGTTTGTTAAAATAAAGTTAGACTTTATGTGTAATTTTAAAATCGGCTGCAAAATTACTAAAAATAATTGACACACAAGAAGAAATGTGCAGAAAAGTGACATTATTTGTCGGTTTTTTCTACTTTTTCGGCAGTTTTGTCGTTTTCTGACGGCATTTCGGATGCTATCTTGCTCGTTTTCATGGTGTTAGCGGGAGCAATGGCTGTGTTCTTCTTCAGGTTGAAGAGGTCGCTCAGATTGCTGAAGTCCTTCTTCATGAGCAGGCCGATACCCTGGGTGTTGAGCGAGTTGCGGGTGAAGTATCGGTCGTTGGTTTGGTTGTATACCTTGATGGAGAGGTTTCCGTTAGGCAGGAGCAGGTAGCGAATGTCGAAGTCGCTGATGAAAGAGCTGGTGGCATTGGGGTTGTCGCGATAGCCGAACTCACCATTGATGAGCAACCGGTTGTTGAGCAGTCGGCCGCTCAGAAGTCCTTCATACTCAGCATTGTAGAAGCCTTGGTCACCAGTTGAGATGTTGGCTCCGAAGTTCCAATTCTGGTTCTTCACCACCGAAGAAAGGACGCTGTTGATTTGCTGGGAGATGGTGCCGCTGAGCAGACTTTGCATAGCCAGCGATGTCTGGCTCTGCTGTGCCGCTCCCTCGCTAGCATTGTTGGTGCTCTGGTTATAGAAACGTCCCACGGCGAGCAGGTAGAGCACTTGCTGGTTCATTTCCTCTTCGGAGTTAATGAGGCTGAAAATCATCTGCTTCGCATCGGTGCCCACTGTTGGCATGTCGAGATCGAATTCCACGCGAGGCTGTCCAGGTGTGCCCATGATGTTCATCAGGCAGTTAACACGAATATTATTGCTTGTGAACGACCGTCCGATGTTCAAGTCGGAGAGAGGAACGCCTGCAACGGTATACTGCGCCTTGAGGTTGAGTGCTGCGTTGTATGGGTCACCGCCAAAGGCAATGGTACTGCCCTCCTGGAACTGGAAGTCTTTTTTGATAACGTTCTGGATGGTGAGCTTGTAGATGCCGTGGTCGACGTTGTAGTTGCCAAACATATCGAAGCTACCCTTATTATAATAGGTGGCACGTATAGAACCATTGCCGTTGAGGGCAATGTAGTCGCCCGACTGCTGGTCCATGATGACCTTCAGCGTGGCACTGGGTGTAGCGTTGATATTGAAGTTCAGGCGTACGTCGGTGGGTATGTCTCTAAGCTTGTTGTCTCGTTCTGAATTCTTGCTTCTTCCGTCGTCTGCGGATGGGAGTGGACTAGAAGTGGTGAGGGCATCGCGGTCGTGCCAGGTAATGAACTCGCTGTTGCTGATGGCATCGGGGCTAGCGGCATTGTAGCGTATCTCAGAGCCCTTGTCGGGTGTTACGTCGATATCGAAGGTTACCTCTCCACTACGTCCGCGAATCATACAATTGCCTGTTCCATAGACAGTTCCACAGAAGGTGTCGTCGCCAAACTCTCGTACATCGAAGGCCAATAGGTCTTGTGCCTCGACGCCAATGTCGTAGGTAAGGTTTTTGAGATTCTGATGGTGGAGGGCACCGGTGACGATTCCGATGTGCTCGCGATTGTCGTAGATGGTGTCGTTGGCAAAGATGATTTCGTTGGGGATGAGCTGGATGGTATCGTTGCGAAGGGTGTAGGTGGTGTTGAGGGGAATGATGCCCAGTGTGCCATTGGCAACGGCTGTGCCCGTGAGGTTGATGGCGCTGAGCAGGCCGTAGAGTCGCAGATTACCATCGATGCCGATGTTCACATTTCTCATAAAGCTGCCGCAGAACGACTCAAGGAACTCGCCTCTTGCATGGTGGGGGCCGATGAAGAGTTCTATGTCGTTGCGTTGTGGCGACACATAGCCATTGATGTTGATGTAAGAGAATGGCCGTTCCTCGGTGCTTTGGCTTTCGAGTGGGAATGCCGGCTGCATGGACTCCAGGCTGAACAGATTGTCGTTGGCAACAGCATGGATGTCGATTTGCTTCAGTTCGTTGTTCAGTCGTGCATTGGCAGTGAGAACACCCATACGTCCGTTTTGGAACCTGAAGTCGTCGACGCGCAGCTGAGTGGCAGCCTCAGGAGTGTCGAATGCCTGAGTGAGATGAGCGATGCCGGTGGCCCGTCCGCTGAACTCCACGGAATGGAAGTTCACGAGGTCGAGGATGTACTTCACATCAATGTCCTTCAGTTCAGCAAACAATGTGTCGGTAGCTTCCTTGGTGGCACGTCCGTCGATGATGATGTGTTGATTCTCATGCTTCACAGCCAGATGGTCGACAGTAAGGTCGTTTTTGCTATAGACAATGTTGCCGGGCTCCACATGCCAGATGGTGTCGTTGATGGAGATTTCGGAAGTGTGGATATCTACGTGGGCAGCATCGCGGTTGTCGCTGGTGGTGAAGAACTGCGTGTCGGCATTCAGCTGCCCCTTGATGACCTGCTTCGCCTGGTTGTCGAAGAAGAGGGAAGTGGCCAAGTGGTTGTTGGCTGCATCAGCATCAAGTTCCAGCGAGAGGGTGTGTCCGTTCTCGGCCAAACGGGTGATGGTGGCGTGAGCCTTCAGTTTGTCAGCTGGCGTGCTGATGTTGATGACCGCATCCTTGTAGTTATTGTCGTCGTAGGTAAAGTTGGGCAGTGTGGCATGAAGGTCGAGTTGCTCGTTGGCATCGTCAAGATAGCCGTCGAGGATCAAGGGTTCGTGGAGTGTCAGTGGGATGTTGAAAAACTCTTGTAGCCACCTGCCGTCTTTGATGTTTGCCTTGACAGTTACTTCGTTGTTGGTGGCCTTTATGCCCTTGTTGAATCCTGGTAGTGTGGGGATGCGTTTCGCCAGATGATTGGTAAGGCTCTGGGCCAGTGTTTTTATATTATAGCGCCCGCTCAGTTCCAAGTGTCCGAAGTCGCTGTCGAGTATTAATTCCTGATTTGAACCTTTACTTTCGGTATCGATAGTGAAGTTATTGATTTCAAAGGAGTTGTCTTTATCAGAAATCGAGAAGCTGTTCACCTCGGCACGTCCGTTCAGAGTGTTCAAATTTCGTCCGTTCACATTGGCAGAGAGACTGAATCCCAACACCTTGTCGTTCCATTGGTCAGTGAGGAGCAGGGCAGCCGGTTTCAAGTGCCTGACGTTCACTACCAAATCGGCTTCTGGCAAAGAAGTCTTGGCACTGAAACTTCCGTTGAGCATAGCCGAGATGTTTGGGTCATCGACGTCGAGCATGCCCTGATATACGTTGCCAGACAAAGATCCGTCGATATTGATGTTGTTGTAAGTGTAGCCGTTGTAGTCGAACCGCTTCACCATGCCTTTTGCCTTGATGGAAGGTGGCTGATTGCCAGAGGCCAGTTGTCCATCGAGGTCGATGTCGGTTTCGATAAGTCCCAGATGGTTGTTCTCGAGGATGCGCTGAAGGTTGATGCCATTGGTGGCGATGTGTCCCGTGAACTGCCGTTCATTCAGGCCTACTGCCACCTGTGCATTGCCGGCATCGGTTTCGAGTTGACCCTTCACGGCAAGGTTTTTGTCGACGCCACCTAGCGTGCCCACGAAGGCGATGTCGCCCAGGCGTGTCACCTCTTCAGGAATCTGGACGGATTTCTGAAGGTTGGAAGCCAGGAATTTGATACCCTCGCTGTTAAGGAACAGCTCCCTGACGTTCGCATTCCATCGTGGATGAGCCCCCCAGTCGCTGAAAGAGCCGTCGGCTTGTAGCTTCACGGTGCCTTCAGGTGAAGACACATTCAGCTCGCCCACATGGACGCTTGTACTAGTGCCGTCGATTTTCGATGAAAAGTTGATGGTGTTGTTATTCTGTTCGAAAGCAGGCACGAGAGCCTTCAGGTCGGACAAGGTGATGGCAACCTTTGGAATGGCGCATTCGTATTGAAGCGTGGCTGGCATGAACTTTCCGTTTTCGTGCCGGTAAGTAGCATTGACGTGATCAATTTCCAACAACGAGTGGGGCAGCTCCATGAAGAACTCCTGCAAATCGGCTTGCTGGCGGTTTGCAACGAGTTTTAGCTTCAGGTTCTTGACGTTGAGTCCCGAAGCCTCTTTCATCGACATGCGTTTTACGTTGAGGTTCAACGAGTCGTCCTGAAGGGCATTCAGCATGATGTGAGCGCTGATGTCGGTGGCTCGGATGTGGTCGGGAGAGAACTTGCCCGGCTGGGGTGCCTTGAAGAGCTTGTCGTAGGCAACAGTTCCGCGACGGATTACGAGCGAATTGATTTTCAGGTCGAGTGGGGTGTGGCTGGTGGTGTCCTTCGATGCCAGTGAGTCGAGGACAAACTGAAAGTTGGGTTTGGCCTCTGGAGTTTCTTGCAACAATGAGGCATGAAGACCGAACAACTGGGCAGAAGTGATGACGATACGACCTTTCGTGAGTGGTAGCACTTCGAACTTGGCCGAGAGGCGAGCGGCAGAGAGCATAGGGCGCTGGTTCTGGTCTTGCAAGTGCACATCGTCGATGATGATTCTGTTGAGGAATCCAAGATTCACTCGTCCTACGCTGACCTCTGTACCCAGTTTGTCAGACAGCGCACCAGCTACCGCCCGACCAATGGACTTCTGTACTGCAGGCACTTGCAACAGTATGACGATAAGTGCATATAGACCTACGATAGTCCATATCACTCCACTGATTATTCTTCTTGTTTTCTTCAATTCAGCTGCAAATTTACATGAAAAATGTGTGAAGTCGAAATAAAAGTGAGTTTTTTGTTCGTTATCTCCCGTTTTTTTTCTATATTTGCAACGTTTTTTAGAGATTATAATCTTAAATAAATAAGTTTTTTGTAATTATGGCAAATTTAATTAAGTTACGCAAAGGCTTAGACATCAAGCTGGAGGGTGCTGCCATTGAGACAAAAGTGGAAATCGGGAAGGCGAAGGAGTATGCTCTTCAGCCCGACGATTTCACTGGTGTCGTTCCCAAAGTGGTGGTGCGTGAAGGCGACCGTGTCAAAGCCGGCGAACCTTTGTTTGTCGACAAGAATTGCCCCGACGTGCGCTTTGCCTCTCCTGTTAGTGGTGAAGTGACTGAGGTGGTTCGCGGCGACAGACGCAAGGTGCTCTGTGTGAAGGTGAAGGCCGATGCAGAGCAAGAGTATGCAGAATTTGGCAAGAAAGATGTGTCGGCGCTTTCTGGCGATGAGGTGAAGCAGGCGTTGCTTGAGGCAGGCTTGTTTGGCTACATCAACCAGTTGCCCTATGCAGTTGCCACAAATCCCACGACGACTCCGAAGGCCATCTTCGTCTCCGCACTTCGCGACATGCCTCTGGCAGGAAAGTTCGAGTATGAGCTGCAAGGCAACGAGGAGGCTTTCCAGGCTGGCCTGACGGCTCTGTCGAAAATGGCCAAGACGTATCTGGGCATTGGTCTGCTTCAGGTGAACGAGGTGCTTCACAAGGCAAAGGATGTTGATGTGAACATCTTCGATGGTCGTTGTCCGACAGGTAATGTCGGTGTGCAGGTGAACCATATCGACCCAGTCAACAAGGGTGAGGTGGTTTGGACTGTCGATCCCACGGCAGTAATCTTCTTTGGCCGTCTGTTCCTCACGGGACATGTAGACCTGACCCGTACGGTTGCTATTGCTGGTAGCGAGGTAAGCAATCCTGCCTATGCTGATGTGTTGGTGGGAACTCCGCTGAAGGACCTCCTTGAAGGTCGTCTGAACAAGCAGGACCACGTGCGTATTATCAATGGAAACCCGCTCACTGGTCGCAAGGACTCGCTGGATGGATATCTAGGAGCCCACACGAGCGAGGTGTGTGCTATTCCTGAAGGCGACGACAACGACGAAATGCTTGGTTGGATCATGCCTCGCACCAAGGACTTCTCCGTCAACCGCAGCTACTTCTCTTGGCTCTTCCCAGGCAAGAAGTATCGTCTGGATGCCCGTGTGAAAGGTGGTGAGCGCCACATGATCATGAGTGGTGAGTACGATAGCGTGTTGCCTATGGACATCTTTGGTGAGTATCTCATCAAGGCAATCATCACAGGCGACATCGACCGTCAGGAGCAGCTGGGTATCTACGAGGTGAGTCCCGAGGACTTTGCTGTGGCAGAGTTTGTTGACTCTTCGAAGTTGGAACTCCAGAAGATTGTGCGCGAAGGCTTGAACCTGCTGCGCAAGGAGAATGCGTAAAAATCGTAAATCGTCAATCCGTAAATCGTAAATATCCTTATGAATGCATTAAGAAAATATCTCAATCAGATAAAGCCCAACTTCGAGGAAGGTGGCAAGCTGCATGCCTTCAGAAGTGTCTTCGATGGTTTCGAGACATTCCTCTTCGTTCCCAATACAACGGCGAAGAGTGGTGCTCACATCCACGATGCCATTGACTCGAAGCGCATCATGTCGATGGTGGTCATCGCATTGATGCCGGCCATGCTTTTCGGCATGTACAACGTGGGCTATCAGAACTATCTGGCCGCAGGCACACTGGCCTCGGCATCTTTCCTTGAAATCTTCTGCTACGGTTTCTTGGCAGTGTTGCCAAAGATTCTCGTGAGCTACATCGTAGGTCTGGGCATTGAGTTCATCTGGGCTCAGTGGAAGGGTGAGGAGATCCAGGAAGGCTATCTCGTCAGCGGTATCATCATTCCGCTTATCCTGCCGATTGGCTGTCCGTTGTGGATGCTGGCCTTGGCTTGTGCCTTTGCCGTGATCTTTGCTAAGGAAATCTTCGGTGGAACGGGCATGAACATCTTCAATGTGGCCATCGCCGCACGTATGTTCTTGTTCTTCTCCTATCCTTCGAAGATGACGGGCGACACCATCTGGGTGGCTCAGAACAGCATCTTCGGACTTGGCAACACGCTGCCTGATGGCTATACAGCAGCTACACCGCTGGGCCAGATTGGTCAGGGTGCCGATGTCACATCGTCGCTCTCCGACATGATTCTCGGTTTCATTCCGGGTTCCATCGGTGAAACCAGCGTCATCGCCATTGGCATTGGTGCTGTCATGCTGCTGTGGATGGGCATTGCTTCGTGGAAGACCATGCTGAGTGTCTTCGTGGGTGGTGGCTTGATGGCCTGCCTGTTCGAGCAGCTGGGCATGACACCCATTGCCTGGTATGAGCACCTCGTTCTGGGTGGCTTCTGCTTCGGTGCCGTCTTCATGGCTACCGACCCTGTCACCTCTGCCCGTACAGAAACAGGTAAGTACATCTATGGATTCCTGATTGGTGCATTGGCCGTCATCATTCGTGTGATGAACCCCGGCTATCCCGAGGGCATGATGCTCGCCATCTTCTTTGGTAACATGGTGGCACCGCTCATCGACCACTGCATCGTTGCACGCAACATTTCGAAACGTATGAAGAGAGGAGGTACCAAATGAGTAAGCTGAATACTAATTCGAACGCGTACATTATTATATATAGTTCGATACTCGTTATTGTAGTGGCCTTCCTGCTGGCTTTCATCTTCAAGGCATTGAAGCCCATGCAGGATGCTAATGTGGCCCTCGACCAGAAAAAGCAGATTCTCTATTCGCTGAACATTCGCGGATTGGACGGCCATGAGGCTGAAGCCAAATATGCCGAAGTGGTGAAAGAGGAGAAAACTGAGAACGGTCAGACCGTCTACCAGTGCAATGTCGATGGTGAGGATGTTTGTGTCTTCGCTATGAAAGGCATGGGTCTCTGGGGTGGCATCAGTGGTTTCGTGGCCATTCACGACCAAGACGGTCCCACTGTCTATGGCGCCTACTTCAACCATGAGAGCGAGACTGCCGGCCTGGGTGCCGAGATCAAGGACTCGCAGGCATGGCAGGAGAAGTTCATTGGTAAGAAAGTGTTCAAGGACGGCAATGATGATGTTGCGCTGTCGGTAGTGAAGAAAGTGGAGGATCCTGAGACGCAGGTTGACTGTGTGACTGGAGCCACGCTTACTTCCAACGGTGTCAACGACATGATTCATGAAGGTCTGAAGCCTCTCGTTCAGGAGATGCAGAAGGCCGCTGCCGAGAAAGTCGAACCATCTAACGCAGAGGAGGAGTAAACTATGGCATTACTAAGTAAACAAAACAAAGAGGCTCTCACCAATCCGTTGAACCTCGACCACCCGATACTTATCCAGGTACTGGGTATCTGTTCGGCGCTCGCCGTCACCAGCCAGCTGAAGCCCGCCATCGTCATGGGCTTGGCCGTGACCGTGATTACGTCCTTTGCCAATGTGATTATCTCGCTCTTGCGCAACACCATCCCTAACCGCATTCGCATCGTGGTTCAACTGGTGGTGGTGGCAGCACTTGTGACCATCGTCTCTCAGATTCTGAAGGCGTTTGTCTACGATGTCAGCGTGCAACTCTCGGTCTATGTCGGACTGATCATCACCAACTGTATCCTCATGGGACGCCTCGAGGCCTTCGCCATGCAGAACAAGCCTTGGCCTTCGTTCCTCGATGGTATCGGCAACGGACTTGGCTACGCTATGATTCTGGTCATCGTCGGTGCCTTCCGCGAGTTCTTTGGCCGCGGTTCGCTGCTCGGCTTCCAGATCATCCCCGACGGCTGCTACGATTTCGGCTACATGAACAATGGCATGATGACCATGCCTGCCATGGCCCTGATCCTCGTAGGTTGTGTTATTTGGATTCATCGTGCATACTTTTATAAGGAGAAATAAGTTATGGAACACGCAATAAGTTTATTCTTCCGTTCGATATTCGTCGACAACATGATCTTTGCCTTCTTCCTCGGCATGTGCTCTTATCTGGCCGTGTCGAAGACGGTGAAGACGTCTCTTGGTCTCGGTATGGCAGTTACGTTTGTGCTGCTGGTCACCGTGCCTGTCGACTATCTGTTGCAAACCAAGGTGCTTGGTCCCGATTGCCTTGCTGAGGGTGTCGATCTGAGCTATCTCTCGTTCATCCTCTTCATTGCCGTTATCGCTGGTATCGTGCAGCTTGTAGAGATGGTGGTCGAGAAGTATTCCCCGTCGCTCTATGCAGCACTGGGTATCTTCCTGCCCCTCATCGCTGTGAACTGTGCCATCATGGGTGCTTCGCTGTTCATGCAGCAGCGCATCTTGCTCGACCCGAGCAACACGCAGGCCATCACCTCCGTGTGGGATGCCATCGTCTATGCCATTGGCTCCGGTCTGGGTTGGACGCTGGCCATCGTGCTCCTGGGTGCCATTCGCGAGAAGATGCAATACTGCGACGTGCCGAAACCCCTCCAGGGACTTGGCATCACGTTTATTACCGTAGGCCTCATGGCTATGGCTATGATGTGCTTCAGTGGTCTTAACATTTAAATAGAGGAGGTAGACAGATATGATACAATTCATTTCATACAGTATAGGAGTATTCCTGATTTTAATCCTCCTTCTGGTAGTAATCCTCTTGGTTGCAAAGAAGTATCTTTCGCCATCAGGAAATGTTAACATCGAGATCAACGGTGACCGTACCATCAATGTTCCTCAGGGCGCATCGCTCATGTCGACGCTCAACGAGAACGGTGTCTTCCTGCCTTCTGCCTGTGGTGGCAAGGCTTCTTGCGGACAGTGCAAGGTGCAGGTGCTTGAGGGTGGGGGAGAGATCCTCGACTCTGAGAAGCCTCACTTCTCGCGCAAGGAAATCAAGGCCGGTTGGCGTCTGGGCTGCCAGTGCAAGGTGAAGGGCGACCTGAAGATTCATGTCGACGAGTCGATTCTCGGCGTGAAGGAATATGAGTGCACCGTCATCTCCAACAAGAACGTTGCCACGTTCATCAAGGAGTTCAAGGTGCAGCTGCCTGCCGGTGCCCACATGGACTTCCTGCCGGGTTCCTATGCACAGATTAAGATTCCACAGTTCGACTGCATCGACTACGATAAGGACTTCGATAAGAGCCTGATTGGCGATGAGTATCTGCCCTCATGGGAGAAGTTCGGACTCTTCCCGCTGAAGTGTAAGAATCCTGAACCCACCATCCGTGCTTACTCGATGGCCAACTATCCTGCCGAGGGCGATGTGTTCATGCTGACGGTGCGTATTGCTACGCCGCCGTTCAAGCCCGACCGTTCTGGCTTCATGGAAGTGAATCCGGGTATCGCCTCGTCGTACATCTTCTCGCTGAAGCCTGGCGACAAGGTCACGATGTCTGGTCCCTTCGGTGACTTCCATCCGCACTTCGACTCGAAGCGTGAGATGATCTGGGTTGGTGGTGGTGCCGGTATGGCTCCTCTGCGCGCACAGATCATGCACATGACGAAGACGCTGCATACCACTGATCGTGAGATGCACTACTTCTATGGCGCACGTGCCCTCAACGAGGTGTTCTATCTCGACGACTTCCTCGGCCTTGAGAAGGAGTATCCCAACTTCCACTTCCATCTGGCTCTCGACCGTCCTGATCCTGCAGCCGATGCCGCTGGCGTGAAGTACACTCCGGGCTTTGTGCACCAGGTGATGTACAACACCTATCTGAAGGACCACGAGGCTCCCGAGGATGTAGAGTACTACATGTGCGGTCCCGGCCCGATGTCGAATGCCGTTGTGCAGATGCTCGACTCACTCGGCGTAGAGCCCGAAAGCATCATGTACGATAACTTTGGCGGATAGCTCTCTGGTTATTATCGTGTTTAAATCAATGGGAATCAACTTCGTGTTGGTTCCCATTTATTTTGTGGGAAAACATATCGCAGATGGCATAGAGCTTGGTCTCCCACTGTCACTAGGATTTCTCGGATTAGAAAGACATTACTCTTGTAAACTCTGTGGCTCTGCGCGAGGATTGTTCACCTTTCCATCTGCTATCTCAATGCTCTTGTTCGATAAACTCAATGCTCTCGTTCTACCAACTCAATGCTCTCGTTTGACAAACTCAATGCTCTCGTGCATCCATCTCAATGCGTTTGTGATGCGGGAGCATATCTCCCGTGTAGTAAATTAACTTAATTTGTGCGGTAAATTAACTTATTTTACTATGTAAATTAACTTAATTTGCTGAGTAAATTAACTTATTTTACTGAACAAATTAACTTAATTTACTGAACAAAACAAATTAATTTGCTTATCAAAACAACTTAATTTGCTAAACAAAACAATTTGATTTATTGATTCGCAGCATTGCCCCCGCATCACCAAAGCATTGAGATGGCATCACGAAAGCGGTGCTCCCGCATCACCAGGGCATTGAGATAGTTTCTCGAAAGCATTGAGATAGCATCAGGAAAGCGATGCTCCAGCATCACTAGTGCATTGAGATTGTTACATTAAAAACTAAGCTCGCATCGCCAGCTGAATGGCTTTTTCCACATGAAAACAGCTCGTGTTTGGTTAATAAAATATAAATATTTATAATAGTTGGCAGATAATTGCATTTTAATTTGTTGGAACCAATATTTTCCTTTAACTTTGCAAAAAATTAGCTATTAACAGCTAGGAAGATCATAAGCATCTTGAAGGATTATGTATCGTCTTGATTGTGAATAAACTCGTAATAACATACCAGTAAGAAATGTGGAAGTTTCTAATCTGATTATGTAATTGACAATATATATAGGGGCTCTGAATCTATAGTTTTTTATAACGTTGGTTTGAGTTGCCCTGTATCGTGTTGTCGTCGTTCTATTCGAGGTGGAGGACTTCGTTCCTTCACCATCGATAGACAAAAATGAAAACTGTTCTCTCTGGGTTGTGATAGCACAGCCATAACGGCACGAGAATAGGTTCTGCTTTTTAAAAAAGCAGGTGGAACAAGACCAAATCTTAAAAACTTTTAAATCAGCCTCTGTTATGGCATGCTGATGTTAGAAAAAGTAAAAGAAGTTTGGTTGTTTGCAGAATTTATTCTACTTTTGCGTTCGACATGATGAATATGTGTGCCAGTGCGGGCACCAATTAAACTAACTGATTGGCATAAAAATTCGAACAGGCTATTTGTGTCATTTTAAGGTAATTCATTTTTGTCGGATTCTTCGCTGGAGCGTGTTGACGCATCTTCTCAGTAGGAAATGTGGAAGTTTCAAAGATCAGAAGATGAGTGCGACAGGACGCATGATCGTATGGATTTTCTCCCTTTGCAATTGTTTGCTGGGAATGATTATACCTTTTGCGTGGTTGTTGTATCATTATTCTGATTAGGCCCTTCCACAGCCTCTTACTGGTAATGTAACTTCATCCACGCTTTTTCTATGTATAATCTCATAAAAGTAAACAATAAAAAAATCAAAGAAAATGAAACACAATTACAAATTTTTTCTCGCATCGATAACGATGCTGGTTCTGCATGTAACCATGGCTATGGGTGCAACCGTCACCTACAGTCTTACCACACATGTGGATGGTAGAACAATAACGGGTAATGCTAATGTAAATACAATGGAAGACGTGTTGGACAAAATGCCTCAGGCACTTTGGCGTGCATATTGCACATACAAGTTCTATAGTGATGAAGAGCTGACACAAGAAATAACAACTGTTCCAGCAAGCGGTAGCACTGTATATGTAGATTATGTGTTCGACCCTCCTTTTATTCTCTCTGAAGAAGGAAAAGATCCTGTTTGGCATTATCTGCGTACCTATAACTCTGGCGGTATACAAAACTATATTGTGTATTATAAGCAGAGTGAGAATAGACTTAGAGCTTGGCATAGTCAAAATGGCTCTACTCCTTCATATGGTAGTAATAATGCAATGGATAAAGCAGGACACGACCAGTGGGCTTTCTATGGCGATGGCTACGCTTTCCAAATTAAACTGAATGACGCTAGTTTGTCCAATCCTTGGGTAAGATGGAATAGCACCTCTGCAAGTGAGAGTTTTGTGTCTGTTGGAGCAAAACCTACAGTGGGATGGCAACTTTATGTTAATACTGCAACAAACAGTAAACTTCCTAATGGTGGAACAATGGCGATGGGGCCATATGATACCACTAATTACCTGGCAGAATTGGAAAACGTCAGTAATTTTGTTTGGACAGATGGGCTAGATACTTCAAGGAAGTTCTTTGACAGTCACAATCAATTAGTATCTAAGACAGGCACAAATCAAGACCTAACTTTACAGAAACAGCTTTGGTGGAATGCATTCTTTGCAACTCCTACAGATGGGTCTCCATCTACTACTGATATTTGGCACACTACATACAAGATTAAGCTCTCTGATGGAACATGGTATCCTGATATTGTAGTTCGCAAGATGTCAAATGATGCTTCGACTTTGCAACTCACGTTTCCTTCTACCGAGAAATTCTCTCGTCAGGCTAATCCTAAGTATGCTTATAAGTACTTCTTCATTGACAATACATTTATTTCTAAGTTTGAAAGTACCCAGTTGACAAACGATGGCAACACCATTGCTTATATCTTAGAGATTGAGGTTCCGACAGAAGAACTTGTCAGTGGTAAGTGGATTACGCTCGTCTTGCCCTACAACATAGATAATATTAGTAGCACCCAAGACTTCGGTGACGGTGCAGTGGTGAAGGTTCTTGAGTACTATGAATTGGAAAATACGCAGGGTACATATTATACACTCAAGTTCAAGGAGTCAAACAAGATTGAAGCCAACAAACCCTATCTGTTCAAGCCGGTAAGTGTTCCTGAAGGTGGTGTAATGCCTTTGCAAAAGACTGAAGACCCCGTTGAGCAAAATGCTATTGACAATGCAATTGGTTTTGTGGGCGCAGCATCTAATGCTAAGGTTTGGATGACAGGTACATATGAGGGTAAAGAACTCAAGGTTCAGGAAGCAGAAACTGATCCTTTGTATTTCTACTTTGGCTATGACGGCCGGTATGATAAAACAAACAGAGAAGCCTACGTAGGAGATGAAAATTCAAAGGGTAAATACCCTTATAATTTCTATAGAGTAACAAAAAATAATGTTACTATGCCGAAGCATCGTTGCTATTTCCACATTGAGAATCCACCTGCTGGTGGTGGTGCCAAACTGATGTTGGTTGATAACTTTGGTGAGGAAATTACATCCATTGATGGAATCGATGCAAGCGAATTCATTCAGATAGGTGGCATCTACAATCTGAATGGCCAGATGGTAGGAACAAACCTGCAGGCGTTGCCGCGTGGCGTGTATATCGTGAATGGTAAGAAGGTGATGAAGTAAAAACAGTAAAAGGAGAATAAACAATGAATAAGAAGTCTTATTATATAGTTCCACTTTGCGATATTGTCGCAGCTGCAACAGATCAGCAATTATTGTCTGTTTCAGGACTGAATGGTGCCACGGACCAAGATGACCTTGGTACGATTGGCGACGGTGGTGATAATGACGAAGGTGCCCCTGGCCCCTCATCAAAGGGCATGAATCTTTGGGATGGCTGGGATTAATCCTACTGACATCCCCACTTCTTAAGGCTATTCTTTTAAGTAGCATCATAATCGATTTTTTATATTTGAGTTAATTCCGCCCCCGCTGAGAAGCTCGGGCGGTTTTTTATGGGAATAAGATTGCTGATGGAACAAACGGCTTGATGAAAGACCCCAACGGGGTCTCATGTGCTGAGGGTGTGTCAAAATGAAATAATGGATGAAAAGACGCTGCCAGTAGTCCCCTCCTCCTGGGAGGAGGGGTGCGGGGTGGTAGAGAAGAATAATGATACAACCTATTATAAATTAAACATTTAGGAAAGGTCGAACCTTATTTGTCTCTACCACCCCTGACCCCTCCTTCCAGAAGGAGGGGACAACAAATTGACTCCTTGCTCTATTTTGACACACCCACACTACTGGCAGCGACTTTTCATCCATTATTCCTTTTTGACACATCTCCCTATTGAGCGCTGATTGCTTGCGATCATCATTAAAAAGGCCACCAGGACATAATGTCGAGGTGGCCATGTTTTTTTCTGAGCGAATAGGGAATTGTTGTCAGTTCACAGAGTAGATGTAGACGACAAAGAGGATAATGATGATAGCCACGATGCTCATGATGAAGAACAATGTGTTTCCAATCAGTTTTCTGCGCTTCTTGGCATTTAGGTTTTTAGTCTTGAACACTTCTGAATCATCCTGGTGTCTGTGTCTTCTGCTGCTGTGATGATGCCTGTGGCTACTGCTATCACTACTGCTGCTGTGGTGATGTCTGTGGCTGCTACTGCTGTCACTACTGCTGCTATCACTACAGCTGTGGTGCGAGTGGTGATGATGGTGGTGTGAGTGTTGGGTTTCTTCTTCAGACAACGTCTTTTCTTCGTTTGATACTGATTTTTCTTCGCCTATCAAAGACTTTTCTTCTTCAGTCATAATCTCTTTTTTATACGCTTTTTGTTTAGGTTACTGAACGTGGTGGGAACCGATGGGCAAGGCTCCCACCACGTGTTTGTCGTTTTTTTGATGCTAATCGTTTAGATGAAAGCTACAGTCAGACCGGCCATCACGATAGACACCATCGACATGAGCTTGATGAGGATGTTCAGCGACGGACCGCTGGTATCCTTAAACGGGTCACCCACGGTGTCGCCAACGATGGTAGCCTTGTGGGCAAACGAGCCCTTGCCACCGAAGTTGCCTTCCTCGACATTCTTCTTTGCGTTGTCCCAGGCACCACCGGCATTGGCCATGAAGACAGCCAGCGTGAAGCCACCGGCCAGACCGCCAACGAGCAGACCCAGCACACCTGCCACGCCGAGCAGACAACCAACGATGATGGGGATGAGGATAGCGAGAATGGATGGGAAGATCATCTCGTGCTGAGCGGCACGCGTTGAGATTTCAACGCAGCGGCCATAGTCGGGAGTACCTGTACCCTCGAGGATACCGGCAATCTCCTTGAACTGGCGACGCACCTCGACGACCATCTTCTGTGCGGCACGGCCCACAGCTTCCATCGTGAGACCGCAGAAAAGGAATGCTGCCATAGCACCGATGAAGGCACCTACGAGCACTTTCGGGTTCATCAGGTTCACCTGGAAGAAGTTCATGAAGTCGGGGATTGTGGCCTGAGCAGCGCTGATGACCTCGCCTTTCACGTTGGTCATCTCCGTTCCGGCACGCTCCATAGCAATTTTGATTTCCTCGATGTAGGAAGCCAGCAGAGCCAGGGCCGTGAGGGCAGCAGAGCCAATGGCGAAGCCCTTACCCGTAGCAGCTGTGGTGTTGCCAAGAGCATCGAGAGCATCGGTGCGATGACGCACTTCCTCACCCAGTTCGCTCATCTCGGCGTTACCGCCAGCATTGTCGGCGATGGGGCCGTAAGCATCGGTAGCCAGAGTGATGCCCAGTGTCGAAAGCATACCAACTGCTGCAATACCAACACCATAAAGACCGTGAGCCAGACTTTCAGACGACATCGAGAGGTCGAAGCCGTTAGCACACATGTAGCTCAGCATGATGGCCACGCCAATGGTGATAACGGGGATGCATGTCGAAATCATACCCGTACCAATACCCTTGATGATAACGGTGGCCGAACCAGTCAGACCAGCTTCCGAAATCTTCTGAGTCGGCTTGTAGGAGTGAGAAGTGTAGTACTCCGTGGCCTGACCGATGATGACACCGGCAGCAAGACCAGAGATGACAGAGAACGACAGGCCGAGCCAGTTTTCGACACCCAGCAGATAGAGGATGGCGAACGTAGCGCAGGCAATCAGCACAGCCGAAACATTCGTACCCAGAGCCAGCGACTTCAGCAGGTCGCGCATGGTTGCGCCTTCTTTCGTGCGAACGAGGAAGATGCCGAGCAGCGACAGGAACACGCCCACGGCAGCAATCAGCATCGGGGCAATGACGGCCTTGAGCTGAGTCTCACCACCCACGGCAGCGAATGCCGCAGCACCCAGGGCAGCCGTAGAAAGAATAGAGCCGCAGTAACTCTCATAAAGGTCGGCACCCATACCAGCCACGTCGCCCACGTTGTCGCCCACGTTATCGGCGATGGTTGCGGGGTTGCGGGGGTCGTCCTCAGGGATGTCGGCTTCCACCTTACCCACGATGTCGGCACCCACGTCGGCAGCCTTTGTGTAGATACCGCCGCCCACACGGGCAAACAGAGCCTGTGTCGATGCACCCATACCGAAGGTCAGCATGGTGGTAGTGATGGCGATGAGTGCGCCATGCTCGAAGTGGTTCAGCACGACAAACCAAATGGCGATATCGAGCAAGCCAAGTCCTACCACGGTGAGACCCATCACGGCACCCGAGCGGAAGGCAATCTTCAGACCTGCATCGAGGCTCTTGCGGGCTGCGTTAGCGGTACGTCCGCTGGCATAGGTGGCAGTCTTCATTCCGAAGAAGCCAGCCAAACCGGAGAAGAAACCACCCGTGAGGAATGCAAACGGCACCCAGGGGTTCTGCACGCCAAGTCCGTAGGCCATGAAGGCGAACAGGGCAGCCAAGGCGATGAACACGTAGAGCACCACCTTGTATTGTTGTTTCAGATATGCCATAGCGCCATCGCGCACGTACTTTGCAATTTCACGCATGCGAGGTGTGCCCTCGTCAGCCTTGATCATACTCTTAAAAAAATACCAGGCCATGCCCAATGCTACAATCGAAGCAACGGGAACCAGCCAGAATACACTTGGAATGTTGTTCATAAAGATTAGGTTTATAAATTAGACGTTAATAATGATTTTCTTGTTTGATTTCCGGGGGAGTGGGGGAACTGGGAGCTATGGGAGCTATGGGAGCTATGGGAGTTCGGTGTGGCCCGGAAAAACGGGAAGTTCCGGAAAGTCCTGATGGTCAGGAAACTCCGGAAACTTCGGATGTGTTAGAAGCGGAAGTCGAGCTCGAGGTCTACGAGGTTGTAGTTGCTGTGAGTGGCGCGCTCGTTGACGCGTGCATACTCCAGATTCACCTGCAGGTTCTTTGAGAGCAGATAGTCGGCACCCACCTCGTAATAAGTCTTCGAGGAAGCCCAAGTCTTCTGGTCGCGATAGCAGTCGTAGCGAGCCTTCACGTGCATCTTGTTCTTGATGACAGGAGCGATGGCGAGTGCATACCAACCGTCGGCCTTGTCGCCTTTGTCCTTGTTGGCAGCGAAGCCCTGGCTGTGGATGTACTCGGCGCGTGCCGTCCAGTCGTTCAGAGCATACTCGGCAGAGAGTGCATAGCGGTTCTTGCGCACGCTCTCGGCCTTTGTGTTGACGATGTCGCCCTCAACGGTCTGCGTAGTAGCCATGTAGCGTGTACCGGTCCATCCGAAGGCACCGATGCGCATGCCCTTGATAGGCATTACCCACATGCCGCCGATGATGTCCTTCTTGTTGTCCTTGTCTTTGGTGTTGATGCCTTCACCGTTGAACACACCCACCTGGTAATGCAGGAGGTTGCGACCGGAGTTGTCCTTCAAGAAGTCACCCTGGATCTGCAAACCGATGTCACGGCCGTTGCAGGAGTGCTCACCCGTACGGTCAGAGAATCCCGACAGCTTCGACACGGGCTGCGAGTAGCTCATAAAGCCCTGCGTGATGGGGTGCATGGGGTTTTCAAACGTGAACGGGCGCTTGAACTGACCAGCCTTCACCTTGAAGTACTCATACTTCTGCCACTCGGCAAAAGCGTCAACGATGCGCGGCGAGGAATTCAGCGACGAAACGTTACCGTTCATCTGCAACTGCATCTTCCAATACCAGTCCTGCTGGATGCGGCCTTCGAGTGACAGACGGAGCAGGCGCAGCTGGAACGAGTTCTGCTCGTCGCCCTCCTTGTCGGATGCCTGATACTGCACCATGCCATAACCTGACAGCTTCACATTGTTGAGCCATGCAGGCAGTTCGATGGTTTTCTTTTCTTGTGCGCTTGCGGCCAGCGTCATAGCTGTCATCAGCGCGATCATCATGATTTTTTTCATACTTGGTATTTTTAAATATAATTGTGTTTTTTGTTTCAATATGCAAAGATATACAAAATTATTTAAACGAGCAAATTTCTATCATTATTTCTTACGTTTTCCACTTTTTAGCGCATTTAGGTCTTCATGAGTTGTCATGTGTACACTTATGTATGGCAGATAGCCCAAATTTTAATCATTATTAAAGAAAAACGCCGAAATGTTTTTCAGTTTGTAAATAATTTTATATCTTTGCCGACAATTTGTAACCAATAGGTACAGGATAATAGTAACAGGATACACAAATATGCAAGCAACAATGAGAAAACAACACGTCAAGACGGCTTTGCTTGCCGTTGTCTTGGCGCTCGTGGGCGGTAATGTCCAAGCACAACAGGACACCGACTGGATGAAGGACGTCACCAGTCGCATCACCTTCAACGGCTATGCGCAAGCAGGCTACTCGTGGCAGAACACCAACAACATCAATCGAAACGACTTCAACCTGAAGCGTACGCTGCTCTGGGCGAAGGCGCGCATCACCGACCGCTGGTCGTTCCTCTTCATGCACGACTTCTCGAGTGTGGTGCAGGAATACTACACCGACTACCGGTTCTCGAACGACAAGGCGCTGACGGTTCGACTAGGACAGTTCAAGCACAGCTACTCCATGGAGAACCCGCTGTCGCCCACGCAGCTCGAGCTCGTCGATGTCTACTCGCAGGCGGTTCTTTACCTGGCTGGCGAGGGTCCCGACCCACTGAACGGTGTGAACTATGGACGCGACATGGGCTTGATGGTCTTCGGTGACCTCTTCAACAACCATCTGCACTACGAGCTCGCTGTGATGAACGGCCAGGGCGTGAACCGTCGTGACGGCAATAAACATAAGGACATGATTGCAAAGCTGGAGGTGAAGCCCGTTGACGGCGTGCGCTTCGTGGTCTCAGGTCAGAAGGGCAAGGGACATGCCGTGGGCGAAGCAGCCTGGAATCCTGGCGTGAAGGTTGGCGACGACTACACGCGCGACCGTTATAGCATTGGTGCCGAAGTGAAGACTGGTGCCTATGCGCCTGGTAAATACAAGGAGGCGCGGCCCGTGAGCGTGCGTGCTGAGTGGCTGGGCGGTAAGGATGGCGACGTGGGCAGCCGGGGTGGCTACATCACAACTTGTGTGCCGCTCATTGAAGGTATCGACCTCGTGGCAAGTGCCGACTACTACGATCGCAACACGTCGCTCGACTACGACCAGACACAAGCGACGATGGGCTTACAGTATTGGTTCTACAAGAAGTGCCGCGTGCAGCTGCAATACACCTACACGTGGAGCCAGTTCCAAACCGACTACAGCTGGTTGCAGGCGCAGGTGCAGTTCGCCTTCTAAACGAAAGTACAAGAGCCTCCACCAACCCCTCCTAAGGAGCTCCTAAGGAGGGGAGCCATGAGCGGTAGAGCAGAGCGTAAAGAGTGTAATCATAATTATCAATTATCAACTATCAATTAATAGGTATGTTCATTAAGATTGTTCTTACTATTATCTTCGTGGCCGTAATGATTGCTGTGGGACTCTACTCGCGCAAGCAGGCTGCCAGTGTTGACGGATTTGTGCTGGGCGGGCGTACTGTAGGTCCCTGGCTGACAGCTTTTGCCTACGGCACCAGCTATTTCTCGGCGGTTGTCTTCGTGGGCTATGCAGGACAATTCGGCTGGAAATACGGTCTGTCGTCGACGTGGATTGGCGTGGGAAATGCTGTTGTGGGCTCGCTGTTGGCGTGGATTGTTCTCGGACGGCGCACGAAGCTCATGACGCAGCACATCGAAAGCCGTACGATGCCCGATTTCTTCGGCATGCGCTATCAGAGCCAGGGCCTTCGCGTGGCAGCCAGTATCATTGCCTTCGTGTTCCTTATTCCTTACACGGCAGGCGTTTACAAAGGCATCTCCACGCTTTTCGAGATGGGATTTGGTGTGCCCTATGAGTATTGTGTCATTCTCATGGCCATTCTCACCGCCGTCTATGTGATTCTCGGAGGCTATAAGGCTACGGCCATGAACGATTTCATACAAGGCGTTATCATGCTGTTTGGTATCATAACGGTCATCGCAGCCGTGCTGTCGTCGCAAGGCGGACTGTCGGCAGCTGTGGAGAAAATGGCGTCGCTGCCAGCCGACAATGCAGCTACGAATGGAGGCTTTGCCACCCTTTGGGGCCCCGACCCTTGGAATCTGCTGGGTGTTGTTGTACTGACATCGCTGGGCACGTGGGGACTGCCGCAGATGGTTGGCAAGTTCTATAGCATCACCGATGAGAGTGCTATCCGCCGTGGAACCATCATCTCCACTGTCTTCGCCTTCATCGTGGCTGGCGGATGCTACTTCCTCGGTGGTTTCGGACGCCTCTTCGGTACACCGCCCATGCTGCCCAATGGCCGTCTCGACTTCGATTCCATCATTCCTTCCATGTTGGCCACGCTGCCCGATTTCATCATTGCACTTACGGTGTTGTTGGTGCTGTCGGCATCGATGTCGACGCTAGCCTCGCTGGTGCTTACCTCGTCGTCGACGATGACGCTCGACCTGATCTATCGCGATAAGAAGTCGCTGCCCGGTGAGGTGGAGGAGGGCACCATCGACGATGTGGTGGCAGAGCGTGTGGAACACCGAAAAGTAGTTGTCATGCGCGTGCTCATCGTGTTCTTCATCGCCATTTCGCTCCTCATTGCCCTCAATCCGCCGACGTTCATTGCACAGCTCATGGGCATCTCGTGGGGTGCGCTGGCAGGTGCATTCCTGGCTCCGTTCGTGCTTGGCCTCTATTGGCGTGGCGTCACCACGGCTTCGGTTTGGGCTTGCTTCGTGTGGGGTGTAGGTCTGACGGTTGTGAATATGCTGCTGGGCAATCCCATGAACCCCATCAACTGCGGTGCCATCGCTATGGTCGGCGGTTTCGTGGTCGTGTGGCTCGCCAGCCTCTTCACGCCAAAGCTGAAGCGCGAGGATGTAGATCGCATGTTTGTGTTCGGGAAGAACTAATAGCTTGTGGCTGATACTTGCAGTTGTCCTTTGTGGGCATCCTTGGAGTTCTCCTTTGTGGGCATCCTTGCAGTTGTCCTTTGTGGGCATCCTTGCAGTTGTCCTTTGTGGGCATCCTTGGAGTTGTCCTTTGTGGGCATCCTTGGAGGTTTCGTCACATTGTCACATTGTCACATTGTCACAATAAGGGGGTGGCGATGTGCACGGGCCATTCCTCCTTGTTTGTCACATTGTCACATTGTCACAATAAGGGGTTGCGATGTGCACGGAATTGGATTTATGCATAATTATTTAAATAATTGTATAATTATTATATATACTATCAATATTAAGTATTAATATACAATAATTACCCTTTTATGTTCATTCGCCAGTGTGAATGTAGGGGCGCAGCGGGCATGTTTTTGGTTGTTTTTTTCTCCAAAAATGCATTTCGTAGCGTCCTTACTTCGCTTTCATGGCCGATTTTGCTCAGGAAATAGGTGTTATTTGTTAATTATATTATTATAGTATGATATATATCTTCAGATGTAGGGACGCGGCGTGCCGCGTTATTGGGCCCAGAAAAGCTAACTCCAGCAACGCGACACGTCGCGTCCCTACATTCTCAAGGGTCAAATTCTATATAGGTTTCCTATTATAAAATGATGTATAGTATTGAGAGAGGGGGTTAGTATTTTTAAAATTAACATTATTTTATAATAATATATATTAATTAATAATACTATTCATTAATCATACTCCCTCTCTTCTGCGTGCATATGTGCAGGGGCTTATTGTGACAATGTGACAATGTGACGTTGTGACAAAAGACGGTTCTCTGGAGGCGTTGCATATGTGCAGAAGCTTATTGTGACAATGTGACGTTGTGACAACTGGCTTGCCCGTGAACGCCCGTAAATCGCTGAAAGCTATGCTTTTGCAACCTAAAAGCAATGCTTTTGGATGCCTAGAGCTATGCTTTCGGACACGGAAAGGTATGCTTTCGGAAGCGAAAAACAATGCTTTTGAAGTCCAAAAGCAATGCTCTAGAGGTTACAGAGCAATGTTCTGGAGCATGCAGAGCAATGTTTTAGAGCTTACGGAGCAATGTTTTAGAGGTTACAAAGCAATGTTTTAGAGCTTACGGAGCAATTTTTTGCGGTTTTAAATGTAGGGACGCGACGTGTCGCGTTGCTGGATCAGGCTTTCCTCGCCAATAACGCGGCACGCCGCGTCCCTACATTATTTCCCCACCAACAACGCGGCACGCCGCGTCCCTACATCAATCGGCTTTCCTCGCCAATAACGCGGCACGCCGCGTCCCTACATTTTTGTTACAGCCTTTCAAGCAGGACTACATTTTCAACATGTGGGGTGTGGGGGAACATGTCGACGGGCTGAATGCGCGAAATGCGGTAGTCCTGAGTGAGGATTTCGAGGTCGCGAGCCTGCGTGGCAGGGTTGCAGCTCACGTAAACAATGCGCTTCGGGGCGGCATTCATGATGGTTTTCACGACATCAGGATGCATGCCGGCTCTTGGCGGGTCGGTAATGATGACATCTGGACGGCCGTGGTCGCGGATGAAGTCATCGGTGAGGATATCCTTCATGTCGCCAGCATAGAACAACGTGTTGTCGATATGGTTTAGCTGCGAGTTCACCTTTGCATCCTCGATGGCTTCTGGAACATATTCGATACCGATGACCTGCCGTGCCTTTCGTGCCACGAAATTGGCGATGGTGCCCGTACCGGTGTAGAGGTCGTAGACGAGTGGGCGTGAGTTTTCGGGAGAGTCGGAGTTTTCGGGAGAGTCGGAGTTTTCGGGAGAGTCGGAGTTCTCGGAAGAGTCAGAGTTTTCGGAAAAATCGGAGTTCTCAGTGAAATCAGAAAACGCAAACTCGCGGGCAACGCTATAGAGGTGGTAAGCCTGCTCGGTGTTAGTCTGATAGAACGACTTCGGACCGACCTTGAATCGCAGGTCTTCCATGGTCTCGATGATGTGGTCATTACCCTTGAAGACATACACGTCGAGATCGCCAAATGTGTCGTTGCATTTCTGATTGTCAACCCATAGTAACGCGCTGATTTGCGGGAACTTATCTGCAATGTGTTGAAGTAAAGCAAAAACCTTCTTTTGGTCGTCGGGCTCCTGCAGTTTCACCTGCACGATGACCATCCATTCACCCGTATTGGAGTTGCGGATGATGACATCGCGAAGCAAGCCTGTCTGCTCACGCAGGTCGAAGAACGACAGTCCGTTTTGCAGGGCGTAGTCGCGAATGTCGTTGCGGATTTCGTTATGCAGCGGGTGCATGAGATGACATTGCTCGATGGGCAGAATCTTATCGAAGGCACCCGTGATGTGGAAGCCCAGCGCAGGGATGTTTTTTGCGCTCTCAGCGCCTTCGCGTTCGGGCAGCAGCTGAATCTCATCCTTCGTCAGATAGCGCTTGTTGGCGGCTCCGAAATCGAGTTTGTTGCGGTATTCATACTGCTCCACAGAGCCCATGATGGGTTGGAAGGTGCATGTGCCGTTGTCGTTGGAGGTGCCCGGCTTGGGCAGTTGCAAATGGCCGATGCGTGTCAGCTGGTCGTAGACTTGCTGCTGCTTGAACCGCAGTTGTTCCTCGTAGGGCAGCTGTTGCCACTTGCAGCCTCCACAGACGCCAAAGTGCTGGCAGCGAGGCTGAGTGCGAATGGGGCTCAGCTGGCGATACCTGACCACTTCTGCTTCGGCATAGCTGTGTTTCTTGCGACGGATTTGCAGGTCGACGACGTCGCCTGGCACCGCCCAAGGTACAAACACGACGAGTTGGCTTTCAGGCTGTCCGTCGTGGGAAGGCGTGGTGATTCTAACGAGCGACTTGCCTTCGGCAGCCACATCGGTGATGGTTACGTTCTCAAGTATTGGGAAGGGTTTTTTCTTTCTTGCCATGATGGGAGTTGATGGGAGTTGATGGGAGTAATGGGAATTGATGGGAGTTTATGTGAATTATAGGAGGCGGATGACGCGAATGCCGGTCTGCGAGGGATGCTTCTGCATGTAGTTATACATGGTCATGGGTTCCTCGATGGTCTTTTTATGAATCTGCGAGGCATTGAGCAAGTGCAAGCCGTCGACGTGCCAAACGGCAATACCTATGTGCGACGTGTCGAGCCCTGCCTTGTTGGTGCAGATAGCAATAATGTCGCCGTCCTGAATGGCTTCCCAGAACACGTCGGTATTGGCCAGCTTGCCCTTGGGAATGAAGGGGAACGTCTTGCCTGTGAGTTCTTCTTCCGTTTGCCGGATGTCATCCACCCAGTCGCGGTGCGTGACGAGCATCGGATATTGGCTGACGTGGGTCGACATGTAGTTGATGTTCAGCTCCTGCGTGCCCGGGAAAGCCTCGATGGGTTTGTTGGGTTCTGCGACGAATCCCATGCACGTGTTGTCGGCAATCCACGAGGTGAAATAGTGCAGGCGGTTGACGTACGACACCTCGCCACGCTTGTAGCGCAGCAGGCGCAGATAGCGGCAATAGTCTTCAAAGGTGTAGTGCTTGCGCTTCATGCAGAGCGATAGCGCCGTTACGGTCTCGACATAGGTGGTGCAGTCGAGCTGCCGCAGATTCACGATGAGCTGTTCCTCGTTGTTCACCTCGAGCGTCTTCGCCACGTATGGAATGCCCGTGAGCCGTCGGGCGAAATAGAGCATCCAGTTGGTGTCGGCAGGCTGTTGGCGTGCCTCGTCGAGCAGTGTTGCCACTTTCACGCTGTCGGACTCGCGGTATTGCTGCGCCTGCATGCTCACGGGGAGCAAGACGAGGGCTGCCAGGATCAGGGCGATATGGGGTAGGGAGTGTAGTCGCATTGTTTCGAAGTTTTTTTTCTTGACGTGAATCGTTTCCTCTGTGCTTATCTTTGACGATGGACATTCCACAAAGTTTATCTTCGGGGGTGAACGATTACAGTCGCGTGACCGATTTCACACCTTTTACGGTGCGGAGTTTCTTGATGAGCGACTCCATGCGCGAAGTGTCCTCGACCATCACCGTCAGATGTCCGTCGAAGAGGCCGTCGTGGGAGTCGATGTTGATGGAGCGCATCATGATTTTCTCTTCTTTCGAGATGATGCTCGTAATGTTGTTCACGATGCCGATATCGTCGTTTCCAACGATGTTCAGCGTGATGCTATACTGCGAACCACCCTTGCCGCTCCAGCGTGCCTTCACGATGCGATAACCCATATTCTCGCGCAGATGGCGGGCATTCGGACATGTGGTGCGATGAATCTTGATGCCTCCATTCACGGTGACAAAGCCGAAGATTTCGTCGCCGAAGATGGGGTGGCAGCACTTGGCCAACGAGTAGTCGATGCCCTTCAGGTCGCTGCCAATGACAAGTTCGTCGTCGGAAGAGCGCTGGCTCTGATCGTCGACGCGTTCGAAGTTGAACTCCTCGGCGCTTCGGGTCTGTGCAGGTGTGTTGAGATTCAAGTCGAAATCGCGCGTCTTCTGATACTTCTCGAGCACGTAGTTGACGTCGAGTTTCTCCTCGGCCAACTGCTTGTAGAAGTCGCTAGCCTCCTTGAACCCCAGTTTCTTGATGGTGTGGGCCAAAATGCTCTCCGAGAAGTCGAGCTTCTTGTTTTTCAGCTTGCGCTCCAGCATCTCCTTCGCCAAACGGCCGTCCTTCTGCTGCGTCTCCTTCAGGGCGAGGCGTATCTTCGAACGGGCACGCGAGGTCTTCACAATGTTCAGCCACTCCTGACGAGGCTTCTGCGTGCTCTGCGTGAGGATTTCAACGGTGTCACCCGAGTGCAGCTGCTGGCGGATGGCCACTACCTTTCCATTCACCTTTCCACCCACGCACGAGTTGCCTACATGCGAGTGGATGTGGTAGGCGAGGTCGAGAATGGTGGCGCCCTTCGGGAACTTCAGCAGGTCGCCCTTTGGAGTGAACACAAACACTTCATCGTCGTAGAGGTCGAGCTTGAACTGGTCCATCACCTGCAAGTCGTCGCCGGCCTCGAGGGCGGTGCGAATGTTGGTGAGCCACTCGTCGAGTCCCGTCTCGCCCTTCACGCCCTTGTAGCGCCAGTGGGCAGCAAGTCCGCGCTCGGCAATCTCGTCCATGCGCTCGGTGCGAATCTGCACCTCCACCCACTTCTGCTCAGGTCCAAGCACGGTGATATGCAAGCTTTCGTAGCCGTTCGACTTCGGCACGCTTAGCCAGTCGCGCAAGCGCTTCGGATTGGGTTGGTACATATCGGTGACAATTGAGAACGCCTGCCAGCATTGCATCTTCTCCTTCTCAATGGGTGAGTCGATAATGATGCGGATGGCGAACAAGTCGTAGATGCCTTCGAAGCCGCATTTCTGCTTCTTCATCTTCTGCCAGATGGAGTGTATGGACTTCGTGCGACCCTTCATGTGAAACTTTAACCCAACCTCCTCAAGTCGTTGACGCACAGGCTCAATGAAGTTTTCGATGTAGGCATCGCGACTCTTCTTCGTGGCATTCAGTTTCTCGCGAATCATGTAGTAGGCGTCGTGCTCAAGATATTTCAGCGAGAGGTCTTCGAGTTCGCTCTTCAGCTTGTAGAGACCCAGCTTGTGGGCGAGGGGTGCAAAGAGGTAGGCAGCTTCCTCGCTGACACGATGCTTGGCGTCCTCGTTGTCGGTGTCGCGAATCTGTCGCATGAGGTTCACCCGGTCGGCAATCATGATCAAGATGACACGCATGTCTTCAGCAAACGACAGCAACAGGTTGCGGAAGTTCTCGCTTTCAACGACGGGACTTTTCTTATTGAGGTCGCTGATGCGTAGTAGGCCATGCAAGATGGTGCTTACCGACGGACCGAACTCAGTGGTTTCAGCACTATTGATTCTATAGAGAATGATGGCGATGACTCCGTCTCGGCGCAGTCCAGTCTCCTCGACAGCCACCTGAGCCGTCTGCAGAGCCGTGAGCACAGGGTTCAAGTTGAACATATCGCGTTCGATGCTATCGTTCTCGAGAGCCGTGCGCACAAGACTCCTCACGGCAGCCTCGTCGCCTGGCAGCAACGAGTCGCCCAACGCCTCTCGCAACGACTTAACGAGTCGCCTGATTTCGGTTAGCTCCTGTCTTGTGAATGTGAGTTTCTTCTCCATATATTTGGTCTATTTTCATAGATTCAACAATCTTCTTGATGCTTTTTCATGCAAAGATACAAAAATCTTTTGCAAACATTTCTTTTTTCGCAAAAAAAGATGTAATTTTGCCCTAAATTACTACAAATCCTATTTAATTATGCTAAACAACAACGACCTCCAGCAGATTGCCAAACGCGGCATCACAGAAGAGCAGGTGAATCATCAGCTCGAACAGTTCAAAACCGGTTTCCCATTCCTTCGCCTCGAAGCTGCAGCTTCGGTGGGCAACGGCGTGCTTGCCCCGTCGGCAGAAGAGCGCCAGCGCTACATCGATCGCTGGAACCAGTATAAGGCCGAAGGTCATCAGATTGTGAAGTTTGTGCCCGCCAGTGGTGCTGCTTCGCGTATGTTTAAAGATATGTTCGCTTTCGTCGATGCTCCCTACGACGAGCCTCAGACGGCCTTCGAGCGCGAGTACTTCGATGGTATCAAGAAGTTTGCTTTCCGCGAGGCGCTTTGCGACAAGTGTCGCGAGAACGAGGGCAAGAGCATCCGCGAGCTGCTCGATGAGGGCAATTACAAAGCCGTCGCCCGTCAGATGTTGGTGAAGGAAGGCCTTAACTACGGTCAGCTGCCGAAGGGCTTGCTGCTGTTCCACAGCTACGAGGAAGGCCCGCGCACCCCGATGGAGGAGCATCTCGTTGAGGCAGCCCTCTATGCTGCTTCGAATGGCGAGGCTAATGTTCACTTCACCGTTTCGCACGACCACCTGGAGCTCTTCAAGGCAAAGGTAGCAGAGAAGGTAAGTCTGTATGCTGAGAAGTATGGTGTGAAGTACAACATCTCGTTCAGCGAGCAGAAGCCTTCCACCGATACCATTGCAGCCAATCCCGACGGCACGCCTTTCCGTCAGGACGACGGTTCACTGCTGTTCCGTCCGGGCGGTCACGGAGCACTCATTGAGAACCTGAACGAGATTGAGGCTGACGTGGTGTTCATCAAGAACATTGATAACGTCGTTCCCGATCGTCTGAAGGAACCCACCGTTGAATATAAGCAGCTGCTCGCCGGTATCCTCGTTTCTTTGCAGGAGCAGGCATTCGCTTATCTGCGTCTGCTCGACACAGGCAACTACACGCACGCCCAGCTTGAGGAGATCATCCGCTTCGTGCAGCGCGACCTCTGCTGCCGCAAGGCCGACATCAAGCAACTCGAGGATGCCGAGCTGGTCATCTATCTGCGCAACAAGCTCAATCGTCCGATGCGCGTCTGTGGGGTGGTGAAGAACGTTGGTGAGCCTGGTGGCGGCCCATTCCTGACCTACAACCCCGATGGAACCGTTTCGCTGCAGATTCTTGAGAGCTCGCAAATCGACAAGAAGAACGAGGAGTACATGCGCATGTTCACCGAGGGCACTCACTTCAACCCCGTCGACCTCGTCTGCGCTACCCGCGACTATAAGGGCAATGCCTTCGACCTTCCGAAGTTTGTTGACCCGCAGACCGGCTTCATCTCGCAGAAGTCGAAGAACGGCCGCGAGCTACAGGCTCTTGAGCTGCCGGGCCTTTGGAATGGTGCCATGAGCAACTGGTCGACCGTCTTCGTGGAGGTTCCCCTTGAGACCTTCAATCCCGTGAAGACCGTCAACGACCTGCTACGTCCACAGCATCAGTAATCTCTTTTTCTGTTCATCGACATTGAATCTATGAATCAGCAAACCATTACAGAACTCTTTCAAGCGTATCGCACCTTCTTCGGGAAGGGCGATGCGCTCTATCAGCTTTTCTCACCTTATCGCATCTGCCCGCTCGGCGCCCATGTCGACCATCAGCATGGTCTTGTGACGGGTTTTGCCTTTAACAGCGGCATCGACTTCCTCTTCTCGGAAACCGAGACGGGAAAAGTGGAGATGTGCTCCTTGTCATTTGAGGGTCTGATGACATTCAACGTGCAACGGCCCGTCGACGAGAAGCAAAACAACTGGGGCGACTATCTGCGTGGTGCAGTGTGGGCGCTGCAGAAGGATTTTAACTTGAAGCACGGCGTTCGTGGCGTCGTGAAAGGCTCTATGCCTATTGGCGGCCTGTCGTCGTCGGCTGCTTTGTTGTGTGGTTTCGTGATGGCCATCGACAAGGTGAACCATCTGGGACTCGACAAGATGCAGATCATCCACTATGCCTCGCAGGCCGAGCGTGAGTATGTAGGGCTGCGCAATGGTATTCTCGACCAGGCATGTGTTGTGCTCTGCGAAGCCGACAAACTGCTCTACCTCGATACCGAGAACTCACAATATGAACTCATTCCCTTCGGGCAGAACCTGAAGACGAAGAGTCAGCAGGAGTTGCCATTCCGACTGGGTATCTTCTTCTCCGGCGTGACGCGTAAGCTCACGGGTACCGACTACAATCTGCGAGTCTCGGAGTGTAAGACGGCAGCTTGGGTGATGCAGGCCTACGAGGATATCCATCTGAAGGAACTGGGTGAGACTTTCCTTCGCGATGTTCCACGTGAGCTCTTCGACCGACATGCCGAGCAGATGCCCGAGCGTTTTGCACGCCGTGCCCGCCATTTCTACACTGAGTGTGAGCGTGTGAAAGCAGGTGTGGAGGCGTGGAAGAACGGCGACATCGAGCAATTCGGACAACTGGTGTTCGAGAGTTGTGAGAGTTCGATGAACAACTACGAGTGTGGATCGCCTGAGCTGATTGCCCTCTATCGGATTATGCGTCAGACCAAGGGCATCTTTGGCGGACGCTTCAGCGGCGCTGGCTTCAAGGGCGCTTGCATCGCGCTCGTCGACCCAGCATGCGAGGACGAAATTCGCGAGACGGTCACCAAAGCCTATCTGGCCGAATATCCGCAGTATCGCAACAGCTTCGAGATTTTCTTCTGCGACCCTGCCGATGGTGTCGACTTCATGTAGTTCGCACCCTTTTTCAATCGACATCATGTAGTTTGCACCCCTTTGCAATAACAGTACTACGCACGAATGAAAAACGTAATCATTGCAGCAGGATATGCCACGCGCCTCTATCCGCTCACCGAGAACTTTCCGAAGCCGCTGCTGACGATTGGGGAGAGTACCATCCTTGACCGTATGCTCGACGACCTCGACGGCATCGACGACATCGATGAACACATTTTGGTGACCAATCATAAGTTCGCCCAGATATTCCGTGATTGGGCCGCGAAGCGAATGCAACAGCCCGGCGCCAAGCCTGTTGTCATCATCGACGACGGGACATCGACCAACGAAACGCGACTCGGGGCTGTGCGCGACCTGCTCTTGGCTCTCGACCAGCAGCGCATCGACGACGATGTGATGGTGCTTGCCGCCGACAATCTGCTCGACTTCTCCTTCCGCGGCTTCGTCGAATTCTTCAAGCAGAAGCAGACGAGTATCATCATGTGTCACCACGAGCCGGAACTCTACAGGTTGCAGCGCACGGGAGTGATAGCCGTCGACGACGATATGCGCGTGTTGCTTATGCAGGAAAAGCCAGAGAAACCGGTAAGCCATTGGGCAGTTCCACCTTTTTATATATATAAGCGCAGCGACCTGCCGCTTATCAAAGACTGCCTGAATCACGGTTGCGGCTTCGATGCTCCTGGCAACCTGGCACATTACTTGACCGATGTCACTACGCTTCATGCATGGGTGATGCCTGGTCGGCGCTTCGATATCGGTTCGCTCGATAGCTACGAAGAGGCCAAGCGGCTGTTTGCATGATGCTGAATAGTGCTTGCATGACCAAAATGATTCTTGAAACGATAACCATAGAAAGGAATAAATTGAAATGAAAATACTGGTTACTGGTGCAGCAGGTTTCATCGGCTCTAAGCTGATGTGGATGCTTGCGCAACGAGGCGATGAAGTGGTGGGCATCGATAACATTAACGACTATTACGACCCACGGCTGAAGTATGGCCGTCTGCGCGAATGTGGCATTGAAAGTCCGCAACCGGAGATGGAGTGGGGTGTGATGTTCGTGAGCTCGCGACTGCCCAACTGCCGTTTTATGCGATTGGCCATCGACGATAAGCCCGCCCTCGATGCACTCTTCGAGCAGGAAAAGTTTGAGAAGGTGGTCAACCTTGCAGCACAAGCCGGTGTGCGCTATAGCATCACCAATCCCTATGCCTACCTGCAAAGCAACCTCGTCGGCTTTCTGAACATTCTTGAAGCGTGCCGGCACAACGGCATCCGTCATCTCGTCTATGCCTCGTCGAGTTCCGTCTATGGCATGAACGAGAAGGTGCCTTATAGCGAAGACGACAAGGTGGTGTCGCCCGTGAGCCTCTATGCGGCATCGAAGAAGAGCAACGAACTCATGGCTCATGCCTATTCGAAGCTGTACGGCTTCGCTACGACGGGCCTTCGCTATTTCACCGTCTATGGTCCTTGGGGACGTCCCGACATGTCGCCGATGCTCTTCGCCAGCGCCATCAGCCAAGGGAAGCCCATCAAGGTTTTCAACAATGGTGACATGATTCGCGATTTTACTTTTATCGACGATATCGTTGAAGGCACCATTAGCGTTATCGACCATCAGCCCATTGCCGAGCAATGCGAACATGGAGTACCCTATAAGGTGTATAATATCGGGTGCAGTCATCCCGTTCGGCTCATGGACTTCATCTCAGAAATCGAGCAGGCCTATGGCCGCGAAGCTGAGAAGGTGTTCCTGCCCATGCAACCCGGCGATGTCTATCAGACAAATGCCGATACGACGAAACTTGAAACCGAATGTGGCTACAAGCCTCATTGGTCGCTACATGATGGCATCCAGCAATTCATGGCGTGGTATAAGTCGGAGCAGAACCCACTGAGAATCGAGGGTTAGTCGTGTGATAACCGAGTGAAAATCGTGAGATAATTGTTTGATATTCGTGTACTGAACAACCACCCGTTGCTCAGAATTGCCGTTATTCTGATTGTCGGAATTTACGTCGGAGAGTGCTTCGGTGGAAGTGGAATTGTGTGGAGTAGCTTCGCAATGTCGGCGGTCTGTCTTTTGCTGGCAGCAATCTTTCCCCTGCGTAAACCTAAAAACATCGTGAAGAGTGGTGCCCCGCTTTTCTGCAGCTTATGCATCCTTTGCTCGGTGTTCTTCCTTGGATTCTTTTTGGTGAACGCAGACCGTGAAAGGATGTGTTCGAGATTGTCGACGCTTCAGCATTACAGCAGTTCATCCGACGACCATCGAGTCAAAAAGGAAGTGACCGTCTTCGAAGCCGTGATTGTGACCCCGCCTGCAGAGAGGGGCAAGGTGATGCGGTTCGATGCCGTTGTGACGTCTCAGAAAGTAAAGCCTTTCCTCGTTCACGTTTCCCTGCTTCGCGATACGGTGAGCAACCATCATCTGGCGCTTGCCTTGGGTGCAGGCATCAACGTGCGTTCGGCTTTGAAGCTGGAACGCAGGCAGGCAGTCCCGACAACTTTCGTTACGCCTTACAACTGGGAGTTGTCGGCTCCCCAGTATTCGCGGCTGACGCATTTGCAACGAGCACGGTTGAGGCTGATGCTGTTTCGTGAGCGACTCCTCGACCGATGGCATTTGGCCAACGCCGATGCAGAAAGCGAAGCAGTTGTGGCGGCAATGGCATTGGGTGACAAGGGCCGCTTGTCGCGGGAGCTGCGTGAAGAGTACAGCATCAGCGGGGCTGCTCATGTGTTAGCACTTTCGGGCATGCATCTCAGCATCATCTATTTCCTTCTTTCGTTCGTTTTCATCCGTAAACGCTGGCGAGCGGTAGGTCAGCTATTTGTGCTGCCCGTCATTTGGCTGTTTGCGTTGATGGTGGGCCTCTCGCCTTCGGTAGTGCGAGCGGCTACGATGCTCTCCGTCTATTCGTTCGTCATCCTGCTGAAACGCCAAGCCTTCACGCTCAACACACTTTCGCTGGCAGCCTTTGTGATGCTCCTCGCCAATCCCTTCAACCTGTGGGATATTGGCTTCCAACTATCGTTTATGTCTGTACTGGGAATTGTCATTTTCTATCGACCCATCTATCATTTTCTCTCTGCCCTGTTTAGTAGGTCGGCCAATGAACGATTCCTCATCAGGCTCTTCGTGAAGAAAAGACGGTTGGGCGAGCCCAAGCGTGGCATCCTGATCACGTTGCGTCGATGTGTGTTGGGAATGGTGGCACTCAGCTTGTCAACGCAGATTCTCTCAGCGCCACTGGTGGCATTCTATTTCGGTCGTTTCTCCACCTATTTCCTGCTGACCAATTTGCTCGTCGTGCCCCTTGTCACACCCATCCTCTATGCCACGTTGCTTTTCTTCTTGCTCGGTTTCCTGCCATCGGTGCAAATCGTCGTGGGGAAACTCGTTGCAGGCTTAGCATGGTTGCTGAACGCAGGCATTTCTTGGGTCGCTTCCTTTCCAGGTGCAAGCGTGGAGGGCATCAGTCTTTCCGCCTGGCAAGTGGTGTTGATCTATGTACTCATCGCCATCCTTTCATACTTGGTGTCGCTGTTCATGAAAAAGTTGCGGACATGGACGTTGTTCAGTAGTTGAGAATTGTGTGAAAAAGAAAATCGGGAAGTCCTTTTTCAAGGGCTTCCCGACGTTTGAAGTGAGGTGCGTAGCGGAGTCGAACCGCTCTATTTGGTTTTGCAGACCAACACATAACCGCTTTGTTAACGCACCATTTCACTTGCGCTCGTCAGAGGGTTTTTCTGATTTGCGGTTGCAAAGGTATAATAAATAATCGGTTTAACCAAATTTTTTGCTTACTTTTTCTTGTAACACGGTGGTTTAACCAATTTTTTAGCTTACTTTTTCTGGTAACACGATGGTTTTTCTTGTTTTTTGTGTTGCTTTTGCCGCATTTGCTCGCGAAGCGCACATCCCTTGCAACCATAACAAGGATCGTTGACACCCTGTATTGCCTGATGCAGCCTGTAGACTGCATAGGCAATAGAGAGTGCTACAACGATGATGATGATTGCGATTTGCATCACCTTTTAGTAAGCGAAGAGGGGATAGTCCTTCATCGTGTCGTTGACACGCTTGCGAACGCTTGCGATGACCTCCTGATCCTCGGGAGCGTTGAGAACTTCCTCAATGAGTTCGGCGATGAGCACCATCAGGTCTTCCTTCGCACCACGTGTGGTGATGGCCGGTGTGCCCAGACGCAGGCCGGAAGTCTGGAAGGCCGAGCGCGTGTCGAACGGCACCATGTTCTTGTTCACGGTGATATCGGCAGCCACGAGGGCGTTCTCAGCCACCTTACCTGTCAGGTCGGGATACTTTGTGCGAAGGTCAACCAGCATGGAGTGGTTGTCGGTACCGCCGCTGACGATGTGGAAACCACGCTTGATGAGCTCATCGGCGAGCACGGCAGCGTTCTTCTTCACCTGCAGTGCATACTCCTTGAACTCGGGCTTCAGAGCCTCGCCGAAGGCAACGGCCTTGGCTGCGATGACGTGCTCGAGCGGACCGCCCTGCTGGCCGGGGAACACGGCCGAGTTCAGAATCTGCGACATCATCTTCACGACGCCCTTCGGAGTCTTCAGGCCCCACGGGTTTTCGAAGTCCTTGCCCATCAGGATGATACCTCCACGCGGGCCGCGCAGGGTCTTATGAGTTGTCGAGGTCACGATGTGAGCATACTTCACGGGGTTGTCGAGCAGTCCGGCAGCAATCAGGCCTGCGGGGTGAGCCATGTCGACCATGAGCAGAGCACCAACCTTGTCGGCAATCTCACGCATGCGCTTGTAGTCCCACTCACGACTGTAAGCCGATCCGCCACCGATGATGAGTTTCGGCTTGTGCTCAAGAGCCAGCTGTTCCATCTCGTCGTAGTCGACGCGTCCGGTCTCGCGGTTCAGGTTGTAGCCAATGGGGTTGTAGAGGATACCACTGGTGTTCACATGCGAACCGTGCGACAGGTGGCCGCCGTGATCGAGGTTCATGCCCATGAACGTGTCACCGGGTTTCAGCACTGCTAGCAGCACGGCGGCATTGGCCTGTGCACCCGAGTGCGGCTGCACGTTGGCATACTCGGCATCGAAGAGCTTGCAGACGCGCTCAATGGCGAGTGTTTCCACCTCGTCGACCACCTGACAGCCGCCATAGTAGCGCTTGCCGGGATATCCTTCGGCGTATTTATTCGTGAGATACGAGCCCATGGCCTCCATCACTTCATCGCTGACGAAATTCTCGGAGGCAATCAGCTCCATGCCTTTCAACTGACGCTGATGTTCTTTCTCAATCAGGTCGAAAATTACTTGATCTCTTTCCATTTAAGTGTAATTTATAAATAAATGTGTTGATAATGTTTCGTTTAGCAGAGCTTTACTTTGCTCATGTCCTGTTCCATATCGCAATAGTGGCATTTGCAGATGCCGCGGTCCTTGTCGACGACGTGGAAAATAGTCTTCATGGGCTCGTTGTTGGTGATGCAAACCGGATTGTTGCACTTCACGATGCCGCAGAGCTCATCGGGCGTGTCGACGGTCTTCTTCTCAACCACCTCATAGTCGTGAATGATGTTGAGCACCACTTTCGGCGCTACTACCGAGAGTCGAGAGATCTCCTCGTCGGTGAAGAACTTGTCGGAAACCTTGATGATGCCCTTCTTGCCCACCTTCTCCGAAGCATAGTTATTACCGATGGTCGTCAGGTTAGGCGTGTCGAGCAACCCCAGCAACTGTGCTACCTGGTAGGTCTTCTGGGCAGGAATGTGGTCGATCACCGTTCCGTTTTCAATGGCTGCAACCAGCCTTTCAGTTTTCTTATTCATAGTGTATGAATGATGAGTAGCGTTGATGTTTTATCCAATGATGGTCTTGTCGGCGCGGATGTCGTCGAGCGTAATGCCAAGACAGTAGCTGAAGATGGCCTCGCGGGCATAGAGTCCGTTCTGAGCCTGCTGAATGTAGTAGGCGTGCGGGTTGTCGTCTACGTCGTAGGCGATTTCGTTCACACGCGGCAGCGGATGCAGGATGCGCATGTTCTCCTTCACGTTGCCAAGCATGTCGTTGCGCAGGATGTAGACGTTCTTCACACGCTCATATTCCATCAGGTCGGAGAAGCGCTCCTTCTGCACGCGCGTCATATAGATGATGTCGGCATCGGCAATAACTTTCTCGTTGAACGCCGTGTGTTCCTGGAACTTGATGTCGTGCTCGCGACAATAGATCTTGTACTCGTTGGGCATAGCCAGCTCCTTCGGTGCCACGAAGTGGAACGTAGGATTGAAGTGGCGCATCGCCATGATGAGCGAGTGCACCGTGCGTCCATACTTCAAATCACCCACCAAGTAGATGTTCAGATTCTCTAGCGTCCCCTGCGTCTTGTAGATGGAGTAGAGGTCGAGCATCGTCTGCGAAGGATGCTGATGGGCACCGTCGCCGGCGTTGATGATGGGCACGGGAGCCACCTCGCTGGCATACTGCGCAGCCCCTTCGAGGCTGTGGCGCATGGCAATCACATCGGCGTAGTTCGACACCATGAGGATCGTGTCCTTCAGCGTTTCACCTTTCGAGACACTCGATGCCTTCGCATCAGAGAATCCAATGACACGCGCTCCCAGACGGTTGGCAGCCGTTTCAAAGCTCAGACGTGTGCGGGTGGAGGGTTCGTAGAAAAGTGTTGCGACAACTTTTCCTTTCAGTAGTTCCCTGTTGGGATGCTTCTCAAACTCGCTCGCCATGTCGATGAGATACATAATCTTCTCCTTCGACAAGTCGGCAATTGTTACAAAATTATGTTTTTCCATCTGAAAATTGTGGTTGAAGAATCCTGTCTTTTGCTGCCGTTCTACCCCTTTTGAATGCCGAAAAGCATCGTTCCAAGAGTTCATCATGCAGTTTTCGTCTGCTAAGGTACACATATTTTTTCGATTTATGGCGTTATTATGAAAGAAAAATTGTATTTTTGCAGAAAATTAATGATTATTGCGAATGAGAAAAGCATTTATACGCTTTCTTTGGAAGGCATTATTGGGAATCATACTACTCGTGGCACTGGCATTTGCAGCCATCTGGTTCGGCCTCATTGGCTACATGCCCGACATCGAAGAGTTGCAGAATCCTATCAGCCGGTCGGCCTCACAGATATACTCGGCCGATGGCAAGGTCATCGGAACGTGGAACTACAATCGTGAGAACCGCATCCTCGTTTCCTACAACAACATGTCGCCCCACCTGGTCCACGCGTTGGTAGCCACGGAGGACGAGCGCTTCTACGATCACTCCGGCATCGACTTTATTGCGCTCGGACGTGCCATCGTGAAGCGAGGCATCCTCGGTCAGGCCAGTGCCGGTGGCGGTTCCACCATCACTCAGCAGCTCGCTAAGCAGCTCTATTCAGAGACTGCCCACTCGAAGCTCGAGCGCTTGCTGCAGAAACCCATCGAGTGGGTGATTGCCGTGAAGCTGGAGCGCAACTACACGAAGGAAGAGATTATCTCCCTCTATCTGAACTACTTCGACTTCCTGCATAACGCAGTGGGAATCAAGACGGCTGCCAATACCTATTTTAATAAGGAGCCGCGCGAACTGAACATTGAGGAGTCGGCAACGCTCATCGGTCTTTGCAAAAACCCGTCGTTGTTCAACCCCGTGCGCTATCCTGAGCGCTGTCGCGACCGTCGCAACGTCGTGCTCTCGCAGATGCAGAAGGCGGGCTATCTCTCGAAGGCTGAGTGCAAGGAGTCGAGCGATAAACCGCTCGTCCTCGACTTCCATCGCACCGACCATAAAGACGGCACCGCCCCTTACTTCCGCGAGTTCCTGCGCCGCTACATGATGGCGAAGCGTCCGGCCATCGACGACTATCCCTCGTGGAACAAGAATCAGTATGTCATCGACTCCATCGCCTGGCAGACCGACCCGCTCTATGGTTGGTGCAACAAGAACCATCGCAAGGACGGCAAACCCTATAACCTATACACCGATGGTCTGAAGGTCTACACCACCATCGATACGCGCATGCAGCAATATGCCGAAGAGGCTGTCTATCAGCACGTTGTGAAGTTCCTGCAGCCGGCGTTCGACAAGAGCATGCGCTCCAAGCCTAATGCACCGTTCACCAGCGAGCTCACGCCTACACAGGTGCGCCAGATTCTTAATCGGTCGATGCAGCAGAGCGAACGCTATCGTGCCATGAAAGCTGCCGGCGCTTCCGACGAGGAGATTCGTGAGGCGTTCAACAAGAAGATCGATATGACCGTGTTCAGCTATCGTGGCGATAAGGACACGTTAATGTCGCCGATGGACTCCATTCGCTACTACAAGTCGTTCCTGCGTTCGGGCTTCATGAGCATGGACCCGAAGACTGGTCATGTGAAGGCCTACGTCGGTGGTCTCGACTTCACACACTTCATGTACGACATGGTGATGACGGGGCGCCGACAGGTGGGCTCCACCATCAAGCCCTATCTCTATTCGCTCGCAATGGAGAATGGTTTTTCGCCTTGCGACTATGCACCTAACGTGCAGCGTACCTACATCGTTGCCGGCAAGCCGTGGACGCCGCGCAACGCCTCCCGTAGCCGCTATGGGCAGATGGTCACGCTGAAGTGGGGACTGGCGCAGTCGAACAACTGGATATCCGCCTATCTGATGAGTAAGCTCAATCCGCAGCAGTTTGTCAACTTGTTGCACGAATATGGTATTAACAACCCCGACATCCATGCCTCGATGGCGCTCTGTCTCGGACCTTGTGAGGTGTCGGTTGCTGAGATGGTCAGCGCCTACACCACGTTTGCCAATCACGGCATCCGCACGGCACCGATGTTTGTCTCGCGCATCGAGGACAATGAGGGCAATCTCATCGTGCAGTTCCAGTCGCGCATGAACGAGGTCATCAGCGCCGAGAGTGCTTACAAGATGCTCGTGCTCTTGCAGGGTGTTGTCGACGGAGGTACTGCAGGCCGCATCCGCCATCGCTATAACATCGAGGGCGAGATTGGTGGCAAGACGGGCACCACCAATCGCAACTCCGATGCTTGGTTCATGGGACTCACGCCGCAGCTTGTCAGTGGCTGCTGGGTGGGCGGCGAAGACCGCGACATCCACTTCGACTCGATGTCGATGGGTCAGGGTGCCACGATGGCACTTCCCATCTGGGCGTACTATATGAAGAAGGTGTATGCCGACAAGTCGTTGGGCTATTCGCCCGATGCAAAGTTCGATGTGCCGGAGGACTTCAACCCCTGCCAGGCCGAAGATTCCGAAATCGATGAGTTCGGCATCGAAGAGGTGTTCGAGTAGCAGATGGTAATACGCTTTGCGTCCTTTTTCTTAAAGCCCGCGTAGCGGATAAGGGCATCCTTGCAATTAAAAATGAAGAAACCAATCCTACTCAGCTTCATGCTCGTTGCTGCACTCGCCGCGAGTGCGCAGGGCAATAACACCCACATGGGTGGCGACGATGGCGACTACCAAAGTCTGGCTGAGCGTGTGGCGAAGATAGAGAAGAAGAACGACATGTTCAACGTTTACTTCAACTATGCTGCTTCGGCGCAGCTGCCAACCGCTTCGAATTCGGCTTCATGTATCGCATCAAGTGCTATTAACGTGAATGAATAGTACAACATAAGAACGTATAGAAGGACAAGCAGAAAACTTGCTTATGGGTATTGTTGGAAATACAAGAAGTACAGTGGTACAGTTAGTACAGATGGCAGTTATATGATGGACCACATCACGCACCGAAAAAGGGGAAATTGAATACTTACTATTTATATATAATATATATATTATATATATAATAGTAAAATTATATACTTATAGTTTTTATCAAAAATAGGCGTGATAGCCCATCATACCCCCTCGCCAAAATAACTGCCATCTGCCATCTGTACCAAATGCGGCCTATTTGACCACCTTCAAAATACTACGAAACTACCTTGTACACAATGTTTTAACAAATGTGCCCTGTAACTGCTTGATACATAACAGCATACCGCGCTGATGCAAAATTTTTCCAAAATTTTCTGCTTATAATTTGTAAGTTTCAAGTTTTTTCGTAACTTTGTACTCGCAAAGAAGATGTTCTGGCAACGACGTTTTTGCTTCCAAAATGACCGGTCAGGATGCCGAATCCGCCCGCGCCTCGCTCCGAATTGCACCAGCTAGCTCAAAAACAACCTTTAACCTCAACCTAGTTATGATGATAAACAAAAATGAAAACATTCGCGTTGAGTCGTACGGAGCATAGCTCTACGTCAAATGGAGCATAGCTCAGTGTCGAACGGAGCACGCCTCTGTATCCTATGGAGCATATCTCTGTGTATATTAAAGTTGCGAACTTCTTGCTCAAAACGCAAGCGAAACGAGTTCGAGTCCTCCATCTCGGCATATTTAGAGTCCCTTGATAAGCGTCTCCTACGTCGCCGAGCGCGGAAATGAAATCAAAAACTTAGGTTTTTGTTTTGCATTTCGCTCACTTATTCGTAACTTTGCATCGTTAAATACGAATTGTCTATCTGGTTAGATTTCATCAACCCGTTTCGTGATATGAAAACAACGCAAAAAATGAAATTAGTGCTACTGCTATGGTTCCTCCTCTGCAGTGGTGTGTGCCACAATTGTGCTCTCGCCAATCCCATCAGCCGTGAACAGGCGTTGCAGAATGCACGGGACTTCTTTGCTGCGAAAGGAAAGAAGCTGCCGGAGCGGTCGTTCCGACATGCACCCGTGAAGAATGGCGTGCTGACCGTGGAGGCGAACTATTTCGTATTTAATGTGGGTGACGACCAGGGCTTCGTGATTGCTGCCGGCGACGACTGTGTGCCTGCCATTCTGGGATATGCCGACCGGGGCACTTTCGCTGGCGACAGCCTACCTGCGAACGTGAAGTGGTGGCTCGACGGCTATAGCGACGCCATCGGCCGGTTGCAGGCGAGTGGACAGCAGGCGCCAAGGCGCGCTCCGACGCATGCCGCCATTCCTGCGCTCCTCACGTGCCAGTGGAACCAGGGCAGTCCCTATAACATGTATTGTCCGCAGTTCTTCGATACGGGAGAGACCTGCGTGACGGGATGTGTGGCAACGGCGATGGCGCAGATCATGTACTACCACCGCGTACGCTCGGTGCGGAGTGTGCAAGCGGACATTCCCGGCTACACGTGCCGCACGAACTGGGAGAACTATGGAAAGATGACCGTGCAAGGCATTCCGAAGAATTCGCCCATCGACTGGAATGATATGACCGATACTTATGACAATGCTTCGACTGATGCCGCCAAACGGGCGGTTGCCAATCTGATGAAGTATTGTGGCGTTTCGGTGAAGATGGACTACTCGCCAAGTGCCTCGGGCGCTTCATCGTCCTATGTGGTTACGGCGTTGAAGAATTATTTCGGCTACGATGCGGGCACTCACTATGTGTGGCGCTCTAGCTACTCCGACGATGCATGGGATGAGCTCATCTACAACGAGCTTGCCAACGGACGGCCTGTGCACTACAGCGGTCAAGGTAGCGAAGGAGGACATGCCTTCGTGTGCGACGGCTACGATGGCGACGGCTACTACCATATCAACTGGGGGTGGGGCGGCTACTGCGACGCCAACTTCCGGCTCAGCGACCTGACACCTCCTGGCTTCGGCATAGGTGGCAGTGGTGGCGGTTTCAACGCTGATCAGGGTGCTATTATCGGCGCGAAACCCGATGGCAACCTCAGTCCCGACGACTCGCCGATGTTCTTCAGCGATGCGGCAGTGAAGGCCATCTGCGTGGGTAAGTGGGACACGAACGGGGATGGCGAGCTGAGCTATCAGGAAGCGAAGGCTGTGACCGCCATAGGCTCGGAATTCAAGGGTAGCACGGCTATCACGTCGTTCGAGGAGCTTCGCTACTTTAAGAATCTGAAGAGCATTGGCACGGAAGCCTTTGCCGGTTGCTCACAGCTGAAGTCGATCGTCATTCCTGAGCAAGTCGGTGAGGTGGGGGCATCGCTCTTCGCCGACTGTTCAGCATTGGAGAAGGTGGAGGTGGTGAGTGAGAACACAACTTTCGATTCGCGCAACGGCTGCAATGCCATCATTCGAAAGGCGGACAACTGCCTCATGGCAGGTTGTAAGACGACGGTGATTCTGGCTGATGTTGTGGCATTGGGCGAAGGTGCATTCATGCAGCAGCCGCTGACGACGGTCAGCATTCCGAAGAGCGTCGCCAGTTATGGCAAGAAGGTGTTCTATGGCTGCGACGACATTGAGACGGTGATGGTGGGTGCCAAGACGCCCGCTGCGCTAACGGCAGATGTGTTCACCTGCACCAGCCGGGCAACGCTGATCGTGCCCACTGGCTCGCTTGCCGCCTATGAGAAAGCTAACGTGTGGAAGGACTTTCTGAAGCGCATCGAGATCTCCTCTTCGACGCTTCCCATCCATTTTGCCGACAGCCAGGTGAAAGAACTCTGCATTGCCAATTGGGACCAGGATGGTGACAAAGAGCTGAGCTACGCCGAGGCCGCCTCGGTGACAGATCTAGGTATGGTGTTCAGAAGCAACAAGAGCATACTGTCTTTCGACGAACTGCAGTATTTCACCGGACTTACCGCGATAGGGGATAGTGCCTTCTACTCCTGCTACCGGCTGACATCGGTGGTGCTGCCCGAAACAGTTACAGCCATCGGAGCCAGTGCCTTTCAATATTGTATCTATCTGTCCTCCATCCGTCTGTCGGAGAATCTGGAGAGCATAGCCTCGGATGCCTTCTGGAATTGTGTGAGGCTGACATCGATTCACATTCCCGCGAAAGTGAGCAGTATTGGCGATACAGTTTTTGGCTATTGCACACAGCTGACCGACGTGAGCGTTGATCCCGCGAATACGGTTTTCGACTCCCGCGAAGGTTGTAACGCCATCGTCGAAACGTCTACGAACACGCTCTATCAGGCTTTCGTAAGTACGCGGATCCCATCGACGGTGACAACGATAGGTCGCTTTGCGTATAGCTATGTTGCTGGGTTGACGGAGCTTCGGATTCCGTCGAATGTGACAGCCCTCGCAGGTGTTTCAGTCTTTTCTTGTGACGACCTGAGGAGCGTGGTGCTGCCAGCCGAACTGACAACCATCGGACATCAGTCGTTCGATTACTGTGACAGTCTGAAAACTGTGAAAGTCGGAATGACCGTACCCCCGTCCATTACGCAGCGTACATTCAATAGTCGCACCTATGCGACGCTCTATGTGCCGACGGGGTGCAAGGAGGCTTATCTGGCTGCCGACTATTGGAAGGAGTTCAATCAGATTGTGGAGTTCTGCGACGGCGACGTGAATGGCGACGCTCAACTCGATGTAGCTGATATTACGCTGCTGGTGAATATCGTCAAAGGTTATGACGCACCTCTTGAGATTCGTCTTGCTGCCGATATCGATGGCGACGGCGAAGTGACTACTGCCGATGTGGAGTTGTTGGTGAAGAGGTTGCTAGGCCGTGCGAAGTGAAAAGCGAAAAGTGAAAAGTGAAGATGATGAAACTAAGAAATATATTCGTGTGTGGCTGGTGCATCGCCCTTGTGGTGGCATGTGGACAGTCGTATGAAACCAAGCAGCGGATGACACGTGCGGAACGGGCCAAGCTGAAGACTGCCGACTCGCTGGCGTTGAAGGTGGGCGTGATGCCGACACTCGACTGCATGCCGTTGTTTGTTGCGAAGGAGCGTCGCCTCTTCGACACGCTGGGCGTTGACGTTCGCTTGCGGATGAGAAAGGCACAGATGGACATCGACACCGCCCTGATTGGGGGTAGCGTGGAGGGTGCCGTGAGTGACTCGGTACGCGTGGCGCGTATGCGTAGCCGAGGAATGGCCCTAACGGAGGTTGGTACTACGAACACTTCGTGGCAACTCGTTGGCAACCGTTCAGCACGTCTGAAGGAAGTGAAGCAGCTGGGCGATAAGATGGTCGCGATGACGCGCTATTCTGCCACCGATTTCCTCACCGACTATGTGCTGAAGGGCGTGAAGACGACGGCAACGGTCTATCGGGTGCAGATCAACGACGTGCCCCTGCGCCTGCAAATGCTGCTGAACAACGAGATGGATGCCCTTTGGCTGCCCGAGCCACAAGCCACGGCCGCTCGCGACCATGGGCACACGGTGCTTTGGGATACGGAGAAACACAACCTGTGGCTAGGGCGCGTGGTGTTCCGCGACAAGGCGCTTGGCGACGCGCGTGTGAAGAAACAGATTGATGTGTTCAAGCAGGCCTACAACATGGCTTGCGACTCGTTGAACCAGCGGGGCGTTTCCGCCTATGCCGATTTGGTGGTGAAGTATTGTCAGACCGACCAGAAAACCCTCGATGCTTTACCGAAGGTGAAGTTTAGGAAGCTGTAAAAGCCCGCGTAGCGGATTTAAAATTGCTGCAGAATGAAAGAGATTAAAGAAAAGATACTTTACCATTGGCCATTGGGAGAGGTACTGGATAGGATGAGGGAATTTGCCAACCAGCATCAGCAGGCCATCAATGGCGATCTGGTGATGCGCCTGGTGGACATCGGTGCCGACTATGAGCGCATGCGCGACTTCGTGTTGCGTGGATTTCAAGACGACAAGCGGAAAGAGCTCTACAAGAGTCTGCAGCGCCGTGCCTACCGATTGGCTTGCGACTGGGATCTGAGCGTGCTCTGCTCTCAACCCACGGGCTTCTATCGTGATGCGGCTCGGCTGACGGCATCCTTCTCGCCAAGCCATGATGACGTGAGGCGGATGCTCGAGTCGTATGTGCAGAACATGGCGATGCAGTCGTTAGGACAAGCAGTTGCTGCTGGCAATGATGGCGACGCCACATCGGCCGATGACATTCGGGCGAAGCATGCAAGCGATCTAAATCTATTGTTTTCGTCGCTAGTCATCGCTCCACAATGGTCGCGTGGCGACGAGGAGTTCTATACCTCTTTGTTGCTCTCGCCAACCATCGACATCAACGATGCATGCACACTCGTCGGCGCCTTACTGCTGAATGGCCTGATAGAACCCGATTATCATAAGTTCGGAACGTTGCTGAGTGTCTATGAGCAAGCCACAGAAGAGACGCTTCGCCAGCGTGCTCTCGTAGCATTGGCGTTCACGATGTCTAGGGATGTACCGGATCTCTTTCCCGAGTACCAAGAAATGGCTGCGCGGTTCGCCAACAACGATGCCACCTGCCAGGAGTTGCTCGAGTTGCAGATGCAGATGGTGTATAGCCTGAATGCAGAGCAAGACAAAGACACCATTGAGCGCGACATCATGCCTGGACTGATGAAGAATCAGGGATTCCGCGTGACGAGTCGTGGCATCGAGATGAAGGAGGACGACCCAATGGAGGACATCCTGCATCCCGATGCTCAAGACAAGGCGATGGAAGAACTCGAGGCGACGATTGGCAAGATGCAAGATATGGAGAAACGAGGCGCCGACGTCTACTTCGGTGGATTCTCGAAGTTGAAGCGCTTTGCGTTCTTCTACACGCTCAGCAACTGGTTTATGCCTTTCTCGTCTGAACATCCCTCGATTGTGAAGGCGTTGAATAAGAGCAAGGATGCGTCGGGCGTGATTTCAAAACTGATGGAACACGCGGCGCTTTGCGACAGCGATAAGTATTCGTTTGCATTGGGATTTGCTTCGGTCTACGAGAACCTGCCGCAGCAAATTCGCGAATTGGTGCAGCAGAACAATGTGTCGGAAATGATGGTGACGAACGTGGAGCAAATGTCGGCAACCTACATTCGCCGCTTCTATCTACAGGACCTCTACCGGTTCTTCATGCTGCATCCCAATCGTAGTGAGCTGACATCTCCCTTTGATCGCTTGCAGAAAGAGGGGAAGTGTTTCTTCAGTAATTTTGCCTACTACAGCGAGTTGCTGAAGCAGAAGGCCTCGCCGTTGTGTAGATTCCTCTTGAAGCACGACTACTTGGATGCGATGGAAGATGCGCTCATTGACGATATGGACGACTTTTCCTTCTTGTCAGGACTGTTGAAACAAAAGCGGGGTGACTTTGAAGACTCTATGACAGATTTAGATCTTGCACTCGACGATAACCCTGGTGACCCTGCCATCTTGAAGCCGCTGGCGTATGCTTGCTACTATAATCATGAGGACGAGAAGGCCATCGAATACTACAAGCAACTGACGGAGCTTGATCCCGATCATAGTAATGCCTACGAGTTGAGGATTGCCACCATCTTGCTTGAGGATGAAAAAGTGGAGGAGAGCTTGAACATCCTCTACCGCTTACACTTCGAGAACGAGGACGACCTGCGCGTGCGCCGTGCGTTGGCGTGGGGATTGATGCTCGAGAAACAACTGGAACAGGCACAGAAGCACTATGAGGTGCTGCTGGAGAAACCCAAGCCCGAAGATATTCTGAATGCTGGCTATTGCGAATGGTTCCAGGGGAAAATCACTCGTGCTGTAGAACTCTTCAAACGTTATATGTCGATCACACCCGTCGGCGATGCAGCAGAGATGAGCGACCGCCAGTTCCTCCGCAATCAATTCTTTGACGACCTTCATTTGCTCAATGCCTACCAGATAGACGAAGTGGATTGGACAATTATGGTCGATATTGTCTGCAGTTGACATTAATCCGCAATGCGGGCTATAAGAAAACAAAAGATAACAAAAAAGACAGAAGAAAACATTTGGGTTTAACCCCGCATTCCCTAAAAAAACGACAATGTCGACCAAACATGATGATCGACATTGTCTGCAGTTAAATATTCTGATAGATAGTAAAGGTCGCCGTCGTGTTATACGATGCCCTGGGCCATCATGGCGCGTGCCACCTTCAAGAAGCCGGCCACGTTGGCACCCTTCACGTAGTTGATGTAGCCATCAGGCTCAGTGCCGTACTTCACGCAGTTGGCGTGGATGTCGTTCATGATGTCGTGCAACTTCTGGTCGACTTCCTCGCGGCTCCAGCGCAGACGCTCAGAGTTCTGGCTCATCTCAAGTCCGCTCACAGCAACACCACCGGCGTTGGCAGCCTTACCCGGTGAGTAAAGAATCTTGGCATCCTGGAACACCTTGATGGCGCCAGGCGTAGAAGGCATGTTGGCACCCTCGCTCACGGCGATCACACCGTTGGCAACCAGCTTCTTGGCGGCCTCTTCATCAATCTCGTTCTGTGTGGCAGAAGGCAGGGCGATGTCGGCTTTCTCTGCCCAAGGCTTCTGGTTGGGTACATATTTCACACCATATTCGTCGGCATATTCTTTGATGCGGCCGCGCTCGATGTTCTTCAGTTCCATGATGTAGTCGAGCTTCTCGCGGTCGATGCCATCTGGATCATAGATGTAGCCATCGGAATCGCTCATCGTCAGGACCTTCGCACCCAGCTGGATGCATTTCTCTACGGTGTACTGAGCCACATTACCTGCACCGCTCACGAGGACGGTCTTGCCGCGCAGCGACTCACCACGTGTGGCGAGCATGTTCTCGAGGAAGTACACGTTGCCGTAACCCGTTGCCTCAGGACGGATGAGAGAGCCGCCGAACTCGAGGCCCTTACCTGTGAGTACGCCCTGGAACTGGTGGGTGAGCTTCTTGTACATGCCGAACATGTAGCCTACCTCGCGTCCACCAACACCGATGTCGCCAGCGGGTACGTCCTCATCAGGACCGATGTGGCGATAGAGCTCAGACATGAATGCCTGGCAGAAACGCATCACCTCGGCATTCGACTTGCCGCGCGGCGAGAAGTCGCTACCACCTTTGGCACCACCCATCGGGAGTGTGGTGAGTGAGTTCTTGAAGGTCTGCTCGAAGGCGAGGAACTTCAGAATGCTCAGGTTCACGGAAGCGTGGAAACGGATACCGCCCTTATACGGACCAATCACATTGTTGTGCTGGATGCGGTAGCCCATGTTGGTCTGCACGTTGCCCTGGTCGTCGGTCCAGGTCACACGGAACTGCACGAGACGATCGGGGATGCAGAGACGCTCAATGAGGTTTGCGCGCTCAAACTCCGGGTGTTTGTTGTACTCTTCTTCGATGGTTCCCAGCACCTGGCTTACGGCCTGAATGTACTCGGGTTCGTTGGGGAATCGCTGTTTCAGATTCTCAATGACTGCTGTTGCCTGCATAATCTTTTTACCTTTAAGAGGGTTTAAAATTACAAATAATTACCTAATTCAATCTTTTCGGTTACAAAATTATAGTAAAAAGTTCGAATTTGCAACAAAAAGTCAAAATTTGCTTTGTGTTTATTAGCAAAATGGTTAATTTCTTGATTTATGTCAAGTGAAAGCGTGTTTCTACGTGTCTGTTCACTCAATTGAACGGGTTCGCTATCATGACAGTTCGCTCAATTCGAGCCAACGCATGCTCTTCTCGTCGAGTTCGTCCTTGAGTTGCGGCAGGCGTTTGCTTTTGGCGGTGAGTGCCTCGATGGAGAGGGTGCCGCTGCAGAGCTCTTCCTCCAATTGATGCTGTTCGGCCTCGAGTGCCTCGATGTCGCGGGTGAGCTGTTCGAACTCGCGCTTTTCCTTGTAGCTCATCTTGTGGGCGTTGCGATTCTGGTTCTTCGCTGTTGCAGGCTCTGCCGAAGGTTTCTTGGTATTCTTGTCCTGTTCTTTCGTGGTGGGCTCTGGGGCATTCTTACACCAGTCGCGATACTGTGTGTAGTTGCCTGGAAAGTCCTGGATGCGTCCTTCGCCATGAAACACCAGCAGGTGGTCGACCACCTTGTCGGTGAAGTAGCGGTCGTGGCTGACCACGATGACACAGCCCGGGAAGTCCTGCAGATACTCCTCGAGCACTTGCAATGTCTGGATGTCGAGGTCATTCGTAGGCTCGTCGAGAACGAGGAAGTTGGGGTTTCGCATGAGCACGGTGCAGAGGTAGAGTTTTCGCCGCTCACCGCCGCTGAGCTTCGCCACATAGTTGTATTGCTGCTCAGGCGTGAAGAGAAAATATTGGAGAAACTGTGATGCTGATAGGTGACGGCCGCTACCGAGGTCGATGTATTCAGCGATGTCGCGCACAATATCTATCACCTTCTGATCCTCGCGAAACTGCAGTCCGTCCTGTGAGAAGTAGCCGAAACGGACGGTGTCGCCGATGTCGAAGCGACCGCCGTCGGGCTGCTCTTCGCCCAGCAGGAGTTTGATGAAGGTAGACTTTCCGGTGCCATTGCTTCCGACGATACCCATCTTCTCGAAGCGTGCGAAGTTGTAGTAGAAATCCTTGAGGATGGTTGTCACTTTCTCCTCGCCAGTGGCTTCGTTGACGGTTCGGAAGGCTTTCGACACATATTGGCACTCGAAAATCTTCGAGCCGATGTAAACGTTGGAGGCCTTCAGGCGTATCTGCCGTTCCTCGATGCGCTGTTTGGCAACGCGCTCGAGTTCGTAGAAAGCATCTTCGCGGTATTTGGCTTTATGTCCGCGTGCCTGAGGCATACGGCGCATCCATTCCAGTTCTGTGCGATAGAGATTGTTGGCTCGTGCCACCTCGGCTCGCATGTTGTCGATGCGCTGCTGGCGTTTCTCCAAATAGTAGCTGTAGTTTCCGCGATAGGTATAAAGCGTCTGGTTGTCGATTTCAATGATGAGATTGCAAACGCGGTCGAGGAAGTAGCGGTCGTGGGTGACCATCAGCAGCGTCTTGTTGCCGCGCCCGAGAAAACCTTCGAGCCACTCAATCATCTCAAGGTCGAGGTGGTTGGTGGGCTCGTCGAGGATGAGCAGTTCGGGTTCGGTGATGAGCACGTTGGCGAGAGCCACTCGCTTGCGCTGGCCGCCCGAGAGCTGTGACATGGGTTGCGAGAGGTCGCGAATCTTCAGCTGCGTGAGAATCTGCTTGGCACGCAGCACTTTCTCGTCGTTGCCTTCATGATTGAAGCAAGCGTCGAGGACGGAGTCGTCGGGATTGAAGTGGGGCGTCTGCTCAAGATAGCCGATGCGCAAGTCGTTGCGGAAGATAATCTTCCCGCTGTCGTAGCCCTCCTTGCCTGTGATGACCGAGAGCAGCGTGCTCTTGCCTGTTCCGTTTTTGGCAATGAGTCCAATCTTCTGGCCCTCGGCAATGGAGAACGAGATATCCTCGAACAGCACCTGGGCACCGAACGATTTGGTAAGATTCTGTATGTCGACAAACGGATTAGCCAATGTTCTCGCTATTTACTCCTTGTGGCACAAGTCGCCCTAGGAGTTCGTGTGGATTATGATTCTTCTTTCAGCGACTTGTTGATTTGCTCAATGTAGTTGAGCACCTCGTCGCGTCCGAGCTTCTTCTCTGCACTTGTGATGAAGTAGGGGGGCAGTTCCTCCCAGCGCTCCTCAAGGTGCTTCATCCACGCTTCAGCTGCAGGCTTCACCTTCGTTGGAGCGAGCTTATCGGCCTTCGTAAACACGATGCAGAAAGGAATCGACGATTCACCCAGCCAGTCGATGAACTCTACGTCGATGGCCTGCGGGTCGTGGCGAATGTCGATCAGGACAAACACATTGCAGAGCTGCTGGCGCTGAAGGATGTAGCCGCGAATCATGTTTTCGAGCTTCTGCCGCTCGGTTTTGGAACGTTTGGCAAAGCCGTATCCGGGCAGGTCGACCAGATACCACTCCTTATTAATAATAAAGTGGTTGATGAGCAGGGTCTTGCCGGGCGTGGCCGATGTTTTGGCCAGTCCCTTATGGTTGCACAGCATGTTGATAAGGCTCGACTTTCCCACGTTCGACCGTCCAATGAATGCATATTCAGGCCTCATGTCGGCAGGACACATGTTGACGTTCGGAGCCGACAGAGTGAATTCAGAAAACTTTATTTCCATCGTTTTTGTTCTTTATTCGTGGCAAAATTACGAAGAAAAGTTGGAATATCGAAATATTTTCCTACCTTTGCATTGAAAAAAGCAAAAGAATCAGCAGATATGAAACTCATCAGTTGGGGATTTATAGGTTGTGGCGAGGTGGCCGAGATGAAATCTGGACCTGCCTTCGACGATGTCGAGGGGTCGCATGTTGAAGCGGTGATGAGCCGTTCGGAAGAGCGCGCTCGCGCCTACGCAGAGCGTCACGGCATCAAGAAATGGTATACTGATGCCCAGAAACTCATCGACGATCCACAGGTGAATGCCATCTATGTGGCAACGCCTCCCAGCTCGCATGCCACGTTTGCCATCATGGCGATGCGTGCCGGCAAGCCCGTCTATGTGGAGAAACCGCTGGCATCCACCTATGAGGATTGTGCGCGCATCAATCGCATCAGCGAGGAGACGGGTGTGCCTTGCTTCGTAGCATACTATCGGCGCTATCTTCCTTATTTCCTGAAAGTGAAGGAACTCATCGACAGCGGAGCCATCGGCAATCTTGCCTATGTGCAGGTGAGGTTTACGGTACCACCGCGAGCCACAGACTATCAGGCAAAGGAAAACCTTCCTTGGCGCCTGCGTCCCGAGATTGCCGGTGGCGGTTATTTCTACGACCTCGCTGCCCATCAGCTCGACCTTCTGCAATACTTCTTCGGTGTCATCGTGCGTGCCCACGGCTATTGCACCAATCGTGCACATCTCTATGAAGCAGAGGACACGGTAAGTGCCAGCTTCTATTTCGAGAACGGCCTTGTGGGTAGCGGCTCGTGGTGCTTCGTTGGCCATGAAAGTGCGCGCGAGGATCGCATCGAGGTGGTGGGCGAGAAAGGCATCGTATCGTTCTCGGTGTTCAGCTACGAACCCATTCGACTGGTCACCAGCGAGGGTGAGCAGCACATCGAGGTGCCGAATCCCGCCTATGTGCAGTTGCCCATTATCCGTTCGGTCATTGAAGACCTGCAGGGCTTTGGTGTGTGCCGTTGCAACAGCGTGAGTGCTACGCCCGTGAACTGGGTGATGGATCGCATCCTTGGTAAGTTCTGATGATATAGAGAGCACGGTCTGCTGAAGTTGATAGGGTTTGTTGAACCAAAGAACGGAACCGATTGAATATTAATAAGTTGTAACGATGTTAAAACGCTTCTTCATAACATGGATGCTTATGATTGTAGCCATTGGCGCTGATGCCAACGGGATGGTTGTTGTGTCCGACAGCATCTGTGTTGAAGACAGCGTCGTTACGCCGGCACCGAAGGTCGAGAAAGAGAAGTCGTTTTTCGATAAAGTGTATGAGGTGATTAAGAGTTTCAGTCGTGTTGACAAGAAATACATCGAACCCCAGCACTACAACTATACGGTGATGCTTCAAAATACGAACACTTTCGAGTCGTACACACTGAGCAATAAGGATGGACAAGAGATTGTGCTCTCGCCTGAGCCGAGTGTGAAGCTGGGTCCGTATGTGGGTTGGCGATGGCTGGTGCTGGGTTACACGATCGACATTTTCCACCTCTTCGAAGGTCATCATAAGCAGGATTGGGACATTAGCCTCTATAGTAACCAGATTGGCATCGACCTGTTCTATAGAAAGACGGGTAACGACTATAAGCTGCGTCGCGTGTATCTGGGCGAGGACATCTCTACCGATGCCGTACGAAACATGCCTTTTGGCGGGTTCAACGCAAGCATCAAGGGGTTCAACCTCTATTATATCATGAATCACAAGCGTTTCTCCTATCCTGCTGCATTCAATCAGAGCACGTGTCAGAAGATAAGCTGCGGCTCACCGCTGGTAGGCATCGGCTACACGCAACATTCGCTGAACATCGACGTTGGCCAGCTTAACAATCTGCTGGAAATGCATCTCGGCAAAGACTATTCCGTGAGTATGGACAGCAGCTTGGTTGCAGCAAAGGTGAGCTACTCCGACTTCTCCGTTTCGGGAGGGTATGCCTACAACTGGGTGTTCGCAAAGAACTGGCTGGCTGCAGCATCGTTGTCGCTGGCGGTTGGCCACCGACGGAGTACAGGTAAGATGGACCGTGGCTCGTTCCAACTGCGCGACTTCTCATTCCGCAATTTCAACCTCGATGGAGTAGGCCGTTTCGGTATGGTGTGGAACAACACACGGTGGTATGCAGGATGGAGTGCCATCTTGCATTCCTACAATTACAAGAAGAGCCAGTTCTCCACCAATAGCTTCTTCGGCAGCCTTAACTTTTATGTGGGATTAAACTTCGGCGACCGCTGACCAGCAGGCTTCTTCCTGCATGAATGTTTTTCATTGGCGATTTTTGCCATGAAAATTTGGAGATTACAATTATTATATGTATCTTTGCAATGTCGCAATAAGAAAACATCTATTAACATTTTAGCTTATATTTATGGACAACAATGCACAACTGATCGCCCAGTGTGAGGCGAGAGCGAAGCAGTGGTTGACGCCTGCTTTCGACGAAGAGACACGCAAGGCTGTACAGGCCATGCTTGACAATGAGGACAAGACGGAGCTCATCGACGCGTTCTATCGCGATCTGGAGTTCGGAACGGGTGGCCTGCGTGGCATCATGGGTGCCGGTACCAACCGCATGAACAAGTACATCGTGGGCATGGCTACACAGGGCTTTGCCAACTACATCCTGAAAGCATTCCCCGGCAAGCAGTGCTCGGTGGTGGTTGGTCACGACTGCCGCAACAACGGCCGCATGTTCGCAGAGTCGGTAGCCGACATTTTCTCGGCCAACGGCATCCGCGTATTCCTGTTTGAGAGCCTGCGTCCTACACCCGAGATTTCGTATGCCATTCGCCAGCTGGGCTGCCAGGCAGGTGTGAACGTTACCGCCAGCCACAACCCGAAGGAGTATAACGGCTACAAGGCTTATTGGGATGATGGCGCACAGGTGCTGGCTCCGCACGACAAGGGCATCATCGATGAAGTGAACAAGGTAACTATCGACGATGTGAAGTTCGAAGGCAACAAGGAACTCATTGAGATCATCGGTGGTGAGATGGACTGGGACTACCTGCAGGCTGTGAAGGAAGCTATGGTCGACCAGGATGTGATTCTGCGTCAGAAGGACCTGAACATCGTCTATAGCCCGATGCACGGCACTGGTCGCGTGATCATTCCTGAGGCTCTGCGCTCATGGGGTTTCCAGAACATCCACGTGGTGCCCGAACAGATGGTCATCGACGGTAACTTCCCGACGGTGGTTTCGCCGAATCCTGAGAATGCAGAGGCTATGACGCTTGGTATGAAACTGGGCACACGCCTTAATGCCGACCTCGTTATCGCCAGCGACCCCGATGCCGACCGTCTGGCTATTGTCTGCCGCAATGCAAAGGGTGAGTGGGAAATCATCAATGGTAACCAGACCTGCATGATGTTCTGCTGGTACATCATCGCTAACAAGAAGAAGCTCGGTCAGCTGAAAGGCAACGAGTTCCTCGTGAAGACGATTGTGACCACAGAGGTTATTCGCAAGATTGCTGATAAGAATGGCGTGGAACTCCGCGACTGCTACACAGGCTTCAAGTGGATTGCCAACGAAATCCGCAAGGACGAAGGTGTGAAGAAGTACATCGGTGGCGGTGAAGAGTCATTTGGCTTCCTGCCGTTCGACAAGGTTCGCGACAAGGACTCCCCAGCATCGATCTGTTTGATTTGCGAGATTGCCGCATGGGCAAAGGACAACGGCAAGACGCTCTATGACCTGCTTATGGACATCTATGTGGAGTATGGCTTCTCGTTCGAGCACACCATCAACGTGGTACGTCCGGGTAAGACGGGTGCCGATGAGATTAAGCAGATGATGGAGAACTTCCGCAATAATCCTCCCAAGGACCTTGGCGGTTCGGAGGTTTGCCTGTGGAAGGACTTCCAGACGCTCGAGGCTCGCTATGCTGACGGTCGCGTCGAGAAACTCGACATGCCCGACACGAGCAATGTGCTGCAGTGGTTCTGCACCGATGGAACGAAGGTGAGCGTGCGTCCTTCCGGCACGGAGCCTAAGATTAAGTTCTACGTGGAGGTGAAGGATCCCACCATGCGTTGCGCCGGCTGCTACGAGCGTTGCCTGGCTGGTGCCAAGGAGAAGCTCGAGGCCATCAAGGAGTGCCTGAAGCTGTAATTACACGTAGTTAGGGAAGCATCCTTAGCGGTTTGTTCCCGTCTTCATAATGAAAGCATCCGAGCTAAAATGATAGCTTGGGTGCTTTCTTTTTGCATTACATCGTCGTTCTTCTATTTGCATTTTATCGTCGTTCATCATAAAGAAAGCACCCAAGTCAAAAAATGGCTTGGGTGCTTTGTCTTATGACCTTAATTGCTTCTTTGGCAATCGATTTTATGGCATTTACGAATTCATGGAGAGCAGGAACTCGTCGTTGTCGAGTGTGCTTGCCATACGCTCGTGGATGGTGTTCATTGCCTCGATAGGATTCATGTCGGCAATGTACTTGCGGAGAATCCACATGCGGTCGAGCGTCGTCTTGTCCTGAAGCAGGTCGTCGCGACGTGTGCTCGATGCAACGAGGTTGACTGACGGGAAGATGCGCTTGTTGGAAAGCGAACGGTCGAGTTGCAATTCCATGTTACCCGTACCCTTGAACTCCTCGAAGATCACCTCATCCATCTTCGAACCCGTGTCGATAAGTGCTGTTGCGATGATGGTGAGCGAACCGCCACCCTCTATGTTACGGGCTGCACCGAAGAAACGCTTGGGCTTCTGAAGGGCATTGGCATCGACACCACCGGTGAGAACCTTTCCGCTGGCGGGTGCGACTGTGTTGTAAGCGCGGGCCAGACGAGTGATACTGTCGAGGAAGATCACAACGTCGTGTCCACATTCCACCATGCGCTTGGCTTTCTCAAGCACGATGCCGGCAATCTTTACGTGGCGCTCGGCAGGCTCGTCGAAGGTTGAGGCAATCACCTCAGCATTCACGGTGCGGGCCATGTCGGTGACTTCCTCGGGACGCTCGTCGATGAGCAGCATCATCAAGTAAGCTTCAGGATGGTTGGCGGCGATAGCATTTGCGATGTCCTTCATCAGAATGGTCTTACCAGTTTTCGGCTGAGCAACGATCAGTGCGCGCTGACCTTTACCAATCGGGGCGAAGAGATCGACGATGCGGGTAGAGAGATTGGTGGTTTTCGGATCACCGCAGAGCGTATACTTCTCATCGGGGAAGAGCGGTGTGAGATGCTCGAAGGGCATGCGGTCTCTGATGGCAGAGGGCTCGCGGCCGTTGATTTTCTGAATACCCGTCAAGGGGAAGTATTTCTCGCCGTCGTGCGGAGGACGCACGGTGCTCTCCAGCACGTCGCCAGTCTTCAAGCCATAACGCTTGATTTGGTTAGCCGACACGTAGACATCGTCGGGCGAAGAAAGATAGTTATAATCGCTGGAACGCAGGAAACCATAGCCGTCGGGCATGATTTCGAGTACACCGTTTGCATTGATCAGGTCATCGAAATTGTACTCGGCCTCATCCTCGAAGTCGTTGTCGCCCTCGAGCATGTCTTCCGGTCCCATGTTACTCATGGGAACACTGCTTTGGCGAGCAGTATAGGCATGAGTCAGCGGGTTGTCGAACATGTCGTAGGCAGGCACGGCTCCGTGATCCTCGATGGGCAGGTCGACTACCGTGATGAAGTCGGTGCCGTCGGCAGGATCATCAGGCCAAACACCGTCGACGATAGGTTGCATGTTGCCTTCGCCAAAGCCGCTCATGTTCTGTTCGTTATGAGCGTTCACCTTCTCCTGAAGCTGAGCCAAGAGATTGCTGTCGGCTTCCGGCGAATCATCGTCGTCATCTTCTTGACGTGTGCCGAAGATGGCTTCGGGAACAAATCCTTCCTCGTCGTCAACGGCATTGTCGGCAGTGGCGTCACCACCGTCTTGCTGTGCGGCCTTCAATGCATCAATCGCAGCGATGAGCTCAAGTTCACGCTTCGACTTACGTCCGCGATGCTTTGAGAGAGCCTTCAACTCAGCTTCAAGTTCCTCGATGGTGGGCTGGGCTTCTGCCTGCGTGTCGATAGGAGCCTCGTTGTTCTCTTCAGCAGCGGGAATGTTGCTTGCCTCAGGAATTTCTGCCTCAGCAGGCTCTGCCTCAGCGATAGCGGGCTTCTGTGCTCCTTCGGCTACAGCCTTGAAAAGAGGAAGAGGGTCGGACGTTGCGTTTTTATTTTTCTTCGTATCGAAGTTTTCGCCTTCTTTACCATTAACGGAATATACGTGGTCGGTGTCTTTCTTGATAATGCGTGTGCGTTTTCTCTTCTGACCGAGGGGATTCTTAGCGGCCTCGGCAGTAGCTTGCTTTTCAAGGATGTCGTAGACCAATGCCTCCTTATCGGAGATGGTTGCGTCGGCTCCTATTTCGTTTGCAATATCAACAAGTTCACGGATGTCTTTTGCTAACAAGTCGTCTTTGTAATACATAATTATATGAATTATGGTTTGTGATTTTTTAAAGTGATGTTGGTGGAGATAATGAAGGTGCTACAAGAACTGTAACACGGTCTTCTTAAAAACCGATGCAAAATTACTACTTTTTTTGCAAAACAAAGAATTTTATTTGATGTTTTACGTGGCGATTAACAAATATTAATGTAATAACAAGCCTGCTGACCTGCATAGGATAAGGACCGAAGAACGATGGTGGAAGTTATGATAACGTGATGAGTTCGTTACCACGTTCTAGGGCTATGATAGCTCTATGAGTTTGTTATCGCGCTCAAGGGCGTGCCAAAGGGAATAGCGCAACTCGGGATTGAGCGCTTCCATTTGGTTGTAGAGGTTGCGAATGCTGGTGCGATGGGTATCGGTATCGTACGGGCAGCGTTTGCGTTGCGGCTGATAGTGTTGCTCTTCGGCAAAGGCACGAATGTCAGATTCACGGCATAGGCAGAGTGGGCGAATGATGGAAAGGGGCATCTTCTTCATGCGCAGGAGAACGGGCATTGAACCAAACCGCCCTTGGAATGTGAGGTTCATCAGGGCTGTATGCAAGATGTCGTCCTGATGATGGCCAAGGGCAATCTTTGTGCAGCCGAGTTCTTGCGCAAGGTTGAAGATTTGCTTGCGACGATTCCACGAGCAGAGAAAACAAGGGGTTTTCTGCTGGTGGGGAATGTGTGTGCGCTCAGCTGAATTTTCGTCGTTTGAAGTTGCCGATTCCTCATTACTATGCGTCGCTGATTCCTCACCGGTTGAAGCCGTTGTTTCAAAGCTAGTCGTGCGAATGTAAAGCGGTACGTCGAGCCGTTTGCAGAAGTCTTCCAGGTAGGAGGTGTCGCTTTCGTAGTCGACGTTTTCCATTCTGACGTGAACTGCACTCAAACTGAAGCGCGGCGGAAAGACATGTCGGCGTTGAGCCAGCAGCTGAAGCAAGCATAGCGAATCCTTGCCTCCCGACAAAGCAACAAGAACATGATCGCCGTCGTCAATCAGGCGATATTGCCGCAGGGCTTTTGTGAGAAGGCGGAGTAGCTTCAAAGCGTGGTTCGTAGGGTGGGGTGGTTATTTCATGAACACCAAATAGACGGCGCAGATGATGAGCAGGAACGCGAGGATGTGGTTCCAATGCAAATGGTCGCCCTGAAACATGATGTTGGCAATAACAGCAAAGACGGCCAGCGAGATGCACTCTTGCACGACCTTCAGTTGTACAAGGCTGAAAGGTCCGCCGTTGCCGATGAATCCAAGCCTATTGGCTGGCACTTGGCAGCAATACTCGAGGAACGCAATGCCCCACGAGAAAACAATCACTCCGAGCAATGGCCAGTTGTTGCTAATGCCCGACTGCTGTAAACGAAGATGCCCATACCAAGCAAGTGTCATGAAGACATTGCTTAGTATGAGCAAAATGATGGTATAAAGTCCGTTCATTTCTAATTGTGTTTGTTGCGACGGGGTCGCAACATACTGAACTTACATGTTGCTAAGACGCTTGTGCATGTTGAGGGCAGCACGACGGCCGTCGCCCATAGCGAGGATAACGGTAGCGCCGCCACGCACGATGTCGCCACCTGCGAAGAGGTTCGGACGCGACGACTGCATGTCATCGTTCACGACGATGGTGTTCTTGCGGCCGAGCTCAAGACCTTCGATGGACTTCGGTACAAGCGGGTTGGGCGATACGCCAACAGCCACAATGACCTGATCGACATCGATGGTGACAGTCTTTCCTTCAACGGGAACGGGCGAACGGCGTCCACTTGCATCGGGCTCGCCAAGCTCCATCACCTGAAGAATAGCAGCTCGCACAGCGCCCTTCTCGTCGGCCAGATACTCGATGGGGTTGTGAAGTGTCATGAAGTTAATGCCTTCTTCCTTGGCATGCTTCACTTCCTCAAGACGAGCAGGCATCTCTGCCTCAGAACGACGATAGACGATGGTCACCTCTGCACCCAGACGCTTGGCCGTACGGCAAGAGTCCATAGCTGTGTTACCACCACCCACGACGAGCACTTTGTGAGCTTCGTTGAGCGGAGTGTCGGTCTTCGGGTTGGCAGCATCCATCAGGTTCACACGCGTCAGATATTCGTTCGACGACATGATGTTCAGATAGTTTTCGCCAGGAATGTTCATGAAGTTGGGCAGACCAGCTCCACTTGCCACGAAGATGCCCTTAAATCCTTCATCCTCAAGCTCTTGTGCGCTGATAGTTTTACCAACGATTACGTCAGTTTGGAAGTTCACACCCATCTTCTTCAGGTTGTCGATTTCGACGTCGACAATCTTGTTGGGCAGACGGAATTCGGGAATACCGTACTTCAACACACCGCCAATCTCGTGCAGGGCTTCAAACACGTGCACTTCATAGCCCAGCTTCGCCATATCGCCAGCGAAAGAAAGGCCGGCAGGACCTGAACCTACAACGGCTACCTTGATGCCGTTTGCCGGTGCCAGGTCGGGCAATGAAATCTGTCCGCTCTCGCGCTCATAGTCGGCAGCGAAGCGTTCTAGATAACCAATAGCCACGGCGGGATGATTCATCTTCAGGTGGATGCAACGGCTTTCGCATTGCTTCTCCTGCGGGCAAACACGTCCGCAAACAGCAGGAAGAGCCGATGTCTGCTTCAACACCTTGGCAGCAGAGAGGAAGTCACCGCGCTCAATGTTCTTGATGAACGACGGAATATTGATGTTCACCGGGCATCCCTCCACGCAAGTAGGCTTCGGGCAGTCGAGGCAACGCTTGGCTTCCGTGAGAGCCATCTCAGCAGTAAGACCGATGTTCACCTCCTCGGTGCGAGTTGTTGCACGATAGACGGGGTCGAGTTCGGGCATGATGACACGTGGGATGAGTGTGCGATCCTTCGGCTTCATCGTGGCACGCAGCTCCTTGCGCCATTCGGCATCGCGGTTGGTGAGCTCATCGGCGGGAGTAGATGCGGCGGCATCGCTACCTACGGAACTATGAGGAGCCTCGGCAGCTTTGGCTTCTGCTTCGCACGGGGGGCAGATGTGGTCTTCGTAGTGCTCCATCTCTTCGACTTCTGCACGCTTGAAGGTGCCCATGCGCTTGAACATCTCGTCCCAGTCAACCTGGTGTCCGTCGAACTCAGGACCGTCGATGCAGACGAACTTCGTCTTGCCTCCGATGGTCAGTCGGCAAGCACCGCACATACCGGTACCGTCGACCATGATGGTGTTAAGCGACACATCAGTTGGAATATTGTATTTCTGAGTGAGCAGACACGAAAACTTCATCATGATGGGAGGGCCAATGGCGAAGACACGGTCTACGTGCGGCTCTTGCTGGATGAACTTCTCGATACCTACGGTCACCACACCTTTTTCACCATATGAACCGTCGTCGGTCATGATGATGACTTCGTCTGACGACTCGCGCACCTTATCCTCCATGATGATCAGGTCCTTCGAGCGGCCTGCAAGCACGGAGAGCACACGGTTGCCAGCAGCCTTCAAGGCCTGGATGATGGGCAGCATAGGAGCTACGCCCACACCACCACCGGCGCAAATCACGGTGCCGAAGTTCTCGATGTGAGTGGGATTGCCCAGCGGGCCTACAACGTCGGCAATCATGTCGCCCTCGTTCAGACGGCACAGCTTTGTTGATGACAGTCCTACGGTCTGTACAACTAATGTAATCGTGCCGCGCTCGATGTCGGCTTCAGCGATGGTAAGTGGCATGCGCTCGCCGAGTTTGTCGACGCGCACGATGACGAAGTTGCCAGCCTTGCGGCTCTTGGCAATGAGCGGAGCCTCTACTTCCAGCAGGAATACTTTCTCTGAGAGTTGCTCTTTGCGAACGATTTTGTTCATAATGTTTTTGTTTTTTAGGTCTTGTTGTGATTGCTATAGTAGCAACCTACAGTATTTGATATAGATTAAAAGGGATTTCCGTCGATGAGTTCGAAACCGCAATAGGGCACGAGGGCCTTCGGCACGCGAATGCCTTCAGCTGTCTGGTTATTCTCGAGGATAGCTGCCACGATGCGGGGCAGGGCAAGGGCCGAGCCGTTCAGTGTGTGGCAGAGCTCAATCTTCTTGTCTTCAGCGTGACGATAGCGGCACTTCAGACGATTGGCCTGATAGGTGTCGAAGTTGCTGACCGACGACACTTCGAGCCAACGGCCCTGTGCCTCTGAGTAAACCTCGAAGTCGTAGCAGATGGCGGAGGTGAAGCTCTGGTCGCCTCCGCAAAGCAACAGAATGCGATAGGGCAGTTCCAGCTTCTTCAGCAGGCCTTCCACGTGTTCCAGCATCTCCTTATGGCTTTCCTTCGAATGCTCAGGCTTGTCGATGCGCACAATCTCAATCTTCGAGAACTCGTGCAAACGGTTCAGTCCGCGCACATCCTTTCCATACGAACCAGCCTCGCGGCGGAAGCACTCAGTGTAGGCGCAGTTCTTGATGGGCAGGTCTTTTTCATCGAGGATCACGTCGCGATAGATGTTCGTTACGGGCACCTCAGCGGTGGGAATCAGATAGAAGTCGTCTACTTCTGCATGATACATCTGACCTTCCTTGTCGGGCAGCTGGCCTGTGCCGTAGCCCGATGCAGCGTTGACTACCGTCGGAGGCATAATCTCTGTGTAGCCACTCTTGCGAGCTTCGTCGAGGAAGAAGTTGATAAGTGCGCGCTGCAGACGGGCACCCTTACCGATATAGACAGGGAAACCGGCGCCCGTGATCTTCACACCGAGGTCGAAGTCGATGAGGTTGTACTTCTTTGCCAGTTCCCAGTGAGGAAGGGGATTGTCGATACCCAACTTGGGGTTCACATCCCAGTTGCCCACGGTGTCTTGCTCCGTGCACTCCTTCAGGTTCGATTTCACTACGTGGTTGTCCTCGGCAGCATGGCCTTCGGGCACTTCGTCATACGGGATGTTGGGAATCTGACAAAGCAGCGTGGTGAGTTCCTGCTCGGCGCGATCCATGAGTTCCTGCAGGTCCTTGTCCTTCTGCTTGAAGTCGGCCACCTGCAACTTTATCTGTTCAGCCTCGTCGCGCTTGCCTTGCTTCATGAGTGCACCAATCTGTGCAGCCAGTTGCTTGGCTTGCTGCTTGGTCTGGTCGAGTTCACGCTGTGCTTCACGGCGCTGGCGATCTACTGCCAATACATTCTCTATTGCTTCGCGAGCACCGGTGAAGTGCTTTTTCTCAAGGCCGCGAATCACCCGTTCTGTTTCCTCGTTGATGAGCTTGAGTGTTAACATAATGCTATTAACAATTTGATAATTTACGTGTTACGTTTTTATTTTGCGTGCAAAATTACTAAAAATATTTATGAATAGAACAAACTATTCAAAATAAATGCTTAATTTTGCCGCAAAAATCTTAACATGCATCATTCTTTTGCTACAATATTGCTGCAATGGTTCCATAAAAACGGCCGTCAACTGCCTTGGCGCGAAACCCGCGACCCCTATGCCATCTGGCTGAGCGAGGTCATTCTTCAGCAGACGCGCATTCAGCAAGGGCAGGCTTATTGGGAGCGATTCATGCAGCGATGGCCGCATGTTGAAGACTTGGCAAGTGCCACCGAGGACGAGGTGTTGCGCATGTGGCAGGGGTTGGGCTACTACAGTCGTGCACGAAATCTGCACACCGCAGCCTGTCAGATTGTGGCTTTAGGCCGTTTTCCCGATACTTTTGAAGAAATAAAGCGCCTGAAGGGTGTGGGCGACTACACGGCTGCCGCCATTGCCTCAATAGCCTTCGACCTTCCTGAAGCCGTTGTAGACGGTAACGTCTATCGGGTTCTATCACGCTTTTTCGGTATCGACACACCTATCAACACAACTGAAGGTAAGCATACCTTCACGGCTTTGGCAAACGATTTGCTGCCAAAACGCGAGGCATCGGCATTCAACCAGGCCATGATGGATTTCGGTGCTATACAGTGTACGCCGCAATCGCCACGCTGCGAGTTGTGTCCTTTGGCAGAGTCGTGTGTTGCCTTGCGTGAGGGCAGGGCGGATGAACTCCCCGTGAAACTGAAGACGCTGAAGGTGAAAACACGACACCTATTATATATTTATGTGCGATGCAACGGACAAACGGCTATCCACCGTCGTGGCGAGGGCGACATCTGGCAAGGACTGTGGGAGCCTTGGGCACCCGCCGACATGCAAGACTGCGGCCAACCTGAAGAATGTGAAGCAAAGGTTGTAAGGCAATTTGCCAAGTTGGGTAAGCTCAGGTTGCTCAAAAGAAGTGTCAAACATGTCCTTACCCATCGTGTCCTTTTGGCCGATTTCTATCTTTTGGAATGCGACGAGCGTCCTTCTTTACCTGCCGATTATATCTGGATTTCAGAAGCCGACATCGATCAATATGGCGTCCCGCGACTCGTTGAATTGCTACTTGAGGAAGTAGCGAAATAGAGCATTTTTCTTTTATTTTCCAAGAGTATTGACTTGAGGGTCCCAAAGCATTGCTTTTGGGCTCTAAGAGCATTGCTTCTGGACTCTGAAAGCATTGACTTTAGGCTCTGAAAGCATTGACTTTAGACTCTCAGAGCATTGACTTTAGAACCTCAAAGCATTGCTTTTAGAGCCTCAGAACATTGTTCTGGGCGTCTCGGAGCATTACTCCAATGAAATACTGCATTTCCAGTAAAAAAGAATTATGATTGTCCCTCTTCAGCTCTTAATATGATGCTGGTGGCACCGATGGTAAAGAGAGTTCCATCGGTGATGACACGTCGTTCGCGGTCGCCAAGAATCTGGTTGTCGACAAATGTTCCAGTGTTGCTCGGGCCGTCGCGAAGTACGTATTTCAGTTTGCCGTGCTTGTCGCGGCTGACGTTGATGACGCAATGGGTGATATCAACGCTTGGATCGACGGTTTCGATGGGACAATTGACGCGGCTGTCTTTCTGGTAACGGCCAATGATGTTGTCTCCCATGCTCAAAGGGATGACCTGCTTGAAGTGGAACACGTTTTCGATGACGACAATCGAGCCGCAGCCGTGAACATTGGCCTGCTCGTCGGGGTTCATGTCGTCGCGTTGGGTGTTGCGAAGCTTCGAGACACCAATGCGAATGCCGAACTGCTTTCCGCAATTGGCACACTGAAACACCAGCGACTGACCAGGCTGGTAGAGCGTTTCATCAAAAATCGTGAACTGGTCGCACTTCGGGCAGCGAACTCTCTTCATAGCGTCAACAAACAATTAGAATTTCATCACCCAGCCCTCGGCAAACTCTGAGGATTGTTTGCGCAGGGGACGGAGGGCGTTGTAGGCATCGTTCTCAGAATCGTAACGGCCATAGACCACGCGGGTATGCTTGCCTGTGCCCACCACGCGGGCTTCGCCGAAGCCTTTCTGATGCAGCTGGTCGACAAAATTGCTGGCGTTCTTCTTGCTCACCTGGCTGGCAAGGACGATAGCATAGTAATGTTCAGGGACAGCAGGCTTCTCGGCTTCCGGCTTGGCGGCAGCTTCCTGGCTTGCTCCTTTCGCTACGGTCACAGGTGCTTTCGGGGTTTCTGCTTTGGCAGTTGCCGGCGCGTTCTCAATCGTGAGGTTGCGAGGCATGAGGCGCTGCAGCAGCTCGGTGTTGATGCCTCCATTGTAAGCATTCTGCGATGTCGACGGTGTGAGCTGCTTGGGGAAGAGGAGGAAGGCCACAACGGCAATGCAGGCGGCAGCGAGGTTGCGCAACACGCTCACCTTAATACTAATGGTGCGAGCGGTTGGGGTGTCATCGGCATCGTCGGCAGCGGGCTGCTCGACTTCGGGAGCCTGATTCTCGACTTCCACAACGGGCTCGAGTGGTTTCACTTGTGCGTCAACGGCTGTGAGCGATGGCATCTCGGGCATCGCCTTGGCTTCGGCACGAGCCATCTCGAAAGAGCTTAATCCGTAGAGGCTGGGAGTGAGAATGCCTGCTTCGCACGGTGAGAACTCGTAGCGTCCCTCGTCGTTTACATAGATAGTGCCAAGGTCGTTGAGCTCGTAGCAGCCCTCATTGCTAAGGTGCTGCTTTAGTTCTTCAACTTCGTTGGCAATGCGTCGAAGGGCTTCGGGATAGCTGATGTCGTAGGCTTCGATGTATGATTGAGCAAGGAGAGAGTCGTTGAGACGCAACTGCGGATTGAAGCCCAGCGTGCGCAACGGCGGCAGGAAGAGTCCTTCCGACTCCTCGTAGCGCGCGTCGACATGATGAGCCATGAACCCACCAAAGTCAGGAACAATGACGCAATCATTGCTCAATAATAGTATCTCAATATGTCTCTCAATCTGAATCACAATGCAAAATTACGCTATTTTATTGAAAAAAACAAATGAATCTTCGAAAAAGTGAAAAAAAAGGCGTAACTTTGCGTGCGATTTCAGACAACATTGATTATGGAGTTTATCAAGACAGAGATAGAAGGCGTGTTTATCATACAGCCGAAAGTGTTCGAAGATGCCAGAGGCTATTTCTTTGAAGCATGGAAAAAGGCTGAATTTGACGAGCATGTAGGAAAGGTGGAGTTCATTCAAGACAATGAATCGAAGTCGTCGTTCGGCGTGTTGCGTGGCTTACATTATCAGCGTGGCGAGTTCTCGCAGGCAAAGCTGGTGCGTGTCATCAGCGGACGGGTGCTCGATGTGGCAGTCGACTTGCGTCGTCAGTCGCCGACGTTCGGTCGGTATGTCATGACCGAGCTTAGCGCCGAGAACAAACGCCAGTTCTTCATCCCCCGTGGCTTTGCACACGGATTCCTGGTGTTGAGCGACGAGGCCATATTTACTTATAAGGTCGACAATGTCTATGCACCTCAGGCAGAGGCCTCCATCCGTTGGGACGATGAGCAAATTGGCATCAAGTGGCCGATTGAAACCAGCCAGGTTTTGCTCAGCGAGAAGGATCGTCATGCACGTCCTTTCAGCGAAGCAGAGTACTTCTAAGAATCCCTGCAGATGATCTTCATGCAATGTGAATGAATTCATCAACGAATTAAACAAATTTCATTGACAGTCAATTATTTATGAATATAGCAATTGTAGGAACAGGATATGTTGGATTGGTGTCGGGAGCTTGCTTTGCCGACACGGGTGCTCAGGTGACGTGTGTGGATGTAGATGCTGCGAAGATTGAACGTCTGCAGCAGGGCGACATACCTATCTACGAACCTGGCCTTGAAGACCTGGTACTGAAGAATGTGCGTGCTGGTCGACTGAAGTTCACAACCTCGCTGGCCGAGGTGCTCAACGATCAGCAGATAGTGTTCTCTGCCGTGGGCACTCCTCCCGACGAAGACGGCTCTGCCGACCTTACTTATGTATTGCAGGTGGCTGAAACCATCGGTAAGAACTTGAATAAATATATGGTTGTTGTCACCAAGAGCACGGTGCCTGTGGGTACGGCGCAGAAGGTGAGTGAGACCATTCAGCGTGAACTCGACAAGCGTGGCGTCGACGTAAAGTTCGATGTTGCCAGCAATCCTGAATTCCTGAAGGAAGGAAATGCCATTAAGGACTTCATGAGTCCCGACCGTGTGGTGGTTGGTGTTGAGAGCGATCGTGCCAAGAAACTGCTGTCGCGTCTCTACAAGCCATTCATGATGAATAACTTCCGCGTTATTTTCATGGACGTGCCCAGTGCTGAGATGACGAAATATGCAGCCAACTCGATGCTGGCTACGCGCATCTCGTTTATGAACGACATTGCCAACCTTTGCGAATTGGTGGGAGCCGATGTGAATATGGTTCGACAGGGCATCGGTAGCGACACCCGCATTGGTCGCAAATTCCTGTATCCCGGTTGCGGATATGGTGGCTCTTGCTTCCCGAAAGACGTGAAAGCCCTTATCAAGACTGCCGATCAGAACGGTTATTCCATGGAAGTGTTGAAAGCCGTTGAACGTGTGAATGCCCACCAGAAGACAATTCTCTTCGAGAAGTTGCAGAATGCCTTCGAGGGTGAGACGCTTGCTGGTAAGACCATTGCTATGTGGGGATTGTCGTTTAAGCCTGAAACCGACGACATGCGTGAGTCGACAGCTCTTGTGATGATTGACTTGCTGCTGAAGGCCGGCTGCCAGATTCGGGCCTACGACCCCGTTGCAATGGATGAGTGTCGCCGCCGTTTGGGCGATGCTGTTCACTATTGTCGCGACATGTACGACTGTGTGCTCAACGCCGATGCCTTATTGTTGCTCACCGAATGGAAGGAGTTCCGCCTGCCTAGTTGGGAAGTGGTCGGCAAGGCCATGAACCGTCGTCTGGTTATTGATGGTCGCAACATCTTCGATCATGCCGAGTTGGAAGAGGCAGAGTTCGAGTATCATTGCATTGGTAAGAAATAAAGAGAGTTGTAGCATGGCTGGTGTCCAGCTATGTCTTATTCAAATAGGAAAAAGAATGGATAGGTTTGTTATAGGAAAAGGAATAGTTGCCAGAACGTTTCTGCTGATGTTGTGTGGTGTATTCATGCTAGGGCTTGTTGCCTGTCAGAATAAACCCACGACAGAAACGAGCGAGCAACAGCAGGAAGACACCAAGGCCAAGCAGTTGCTGCAGGGCATCTGGATTAATGCCGATAGCGAAGACCCTGCCTTCCGGGTTCAAGGCGACACCATTTACTACCCTGACTCCACCAGCATTCCTGTTCGCTTTCAGATCTTTGCCGACACACTGGTCCTGCATGGCGTCAACGACGTGCGCTACGCCATCGTCAAACAACTGCCGCACGTATTTGAATTCCGCAATCAGAACGGTGACATTGTGCGACTCGTAAAGAGCGATGATGAAGAAGAAATGCTGCAGTTTGATAAAGGCGAACCTGTGGCGATTAATCAGAACCAGCTCATCAAACGCGACACCGTCTTCACGGTCGAAGGCCGCCGCTATCATTGCTATGTGCAGGTGAATCCAACTACCTATAAAGTTATCAAGACCACTTACAACGATGAAGGTGTGCAAGTGGGCAATGTCTACTTCGATAACATTATTAACTTGGCTGTTTTCCAGGGTGCTCAGCGTGTGTTCTCGAGCGATTTCCATAAGAACGACTTTGCAAAGCATGTGCCTGCCGACTTCCTGAAGCGAAGCATCTTGAGCGACATGCTGTTCAGTCATGTCGACGCAGATGGCATTCACTACAACGCGTTGATTTGCGAACCCGATTCACCCAGCAGCTATGCCGTTGACGTGCAGGTCGCCTTCAACGGAAAGGTTACTTTTAAGTAGCTCTCTCTCTTCCCTTTAGAATTCGCTGGTGAAGTGGAAGCGGATGTGTTCGAAATCCTGTTGAGCCATTGACAGCACATAGCCGGAATCGGCAAGGAACACATCGCGTCCTTCACGGTCTTTTGCCATGTACTGATACTTACGCTTCTTGAAGGCTTCGAGCTCTTTGTCGTCGTCGGCTTCCACCCAACAGGCTTTATAAAGGTGGACGGGCTCCCAACGGCAACGGGCATTATATTCGTTCTCCAATCGGTACTGGATAACCTCAAACTGCAGTTGTCCGACTGTTCCAATGATCTTACGTCCGTTGAACTGGTTCACAAACAGCTGAGCCACACCCTCGTCCATGAGTTGGTTGATGCCCTTTTCAAGTTGCTTCGACTTCATGGGATCGTCGTTCTCGATGTACTTGAACATCTCCGGCGAGAATGAAGGCAAGCCGCGGAAGTGGAGCAGCTCTCCTTCGGTAAGCGTATCGCCAATCTTAAAGGTGCCATTGTCGGGAAGGCCAACGATGTCGCCAGCCCAAGCCTCATCGATAGTCGATTTGCGTTGTGCCATGAATTGCGTGGGCGATGAGAAGCGAAGCGTCTTACCTTGTCTGACATGCAGGTAGGGTTGGTTGCGCATGAACTTGCCCGAGCATACCTTGCAGAAGGCAATACATGAACGGTGATTGGGATCGATGTTGGCCGTTATCTTGAAGATGAAACCTGTGAACTTCTCTTCTTCAGGTTCCACCATGCGTTCCTCGGCCTTTGTAGGACGAGGCGACGGGGCAATCTCAACAAAGCAATTCAACAATTCCTGCACGCCGAAGTTATTCAGCGCAGAGCCGAAGAAGACGGGAGCCACCTCAGCCGAGCGATAGGTGTCGACCTGGAATTCAGGATAGACGCCGTCGACAAGCTCTAAATCGTCGCGCAACTGCTGGGCATCGCGTTCGCCAACCTGCTCATCGAGTGCTGCGCTGCTAATGTCGACCTCTATTTTCTCGGTGACTCGCTGCTTGTCGGGAGTGAACAAGTCGAGCTTCTGTTCGTAGATGTTGTAGACGCCCTTGAACTTTGCACCTTGGTTGATGGGCCATGAAAGCGGACGAACGCTGATTTTCAACTCTTGTTCCAATTCATCAAGCAGGTCGAAGGGGTCGCGACCCTCGCGATCCATCTTGTTGATAAAGATGATGACGGGCGTTTGTCGCATGCGGCACACTTCCATCAGCTTTCGAGTCTGTGTCTCCACACCCTTGGCGCTATCGACCACGATAATCGCTGAGTCTACGGCGGTGAGCGTGCGGTATGTGTCTTCGGCAAAGTCCTGGTGACCCGGAGTGTCGAGGATGTTCACTTTGTACTCAATATCCTTTCCCTCGGGAGTGTAGTCGAACTCCATCACAGACGTTGAGACGGAGATACCACGCTGTTTCTCAATGTCCATCCAGTCGCTGGTGGCCGTCTTCTTAATCTTATTGCTTTTCACGGCACCGGCAACCTGTATCTGTCCGCCAAAGAGCAGGAACTTCTCTGTCAGCGTGGTCTTACCGGCATCGGGGTGCGAAATAATTGCAAACGTTCGTCTTCTTTCGATCTCTTGATTCATAGGATTATGGATGTTGTTCTACTACTTTGTCATCAGTTTATCAATACATTCCTTCAGCGACTCTTCCCAATAGGGAATCTCAATGCCGTAGGTTTGCTTTATCTTCGTCTTGTCAAGGACGGAGTAGGGTGGGCGTTGTGCAGCCGTCGGATACTCGCTAGTGTGCAAGGGCCTTACATGGCAGGTGGTGATGCCAGCTAGGCGATGAATGGCTTTCGTGAAGTCGTACCACGAGGCAACACCCTCGTTGGTGAAGTGGTAGATGCCTGGCTGGATGCCTTCGCTAATGGCCGTCATGATGATTCGTGCAAGGTCGCGAGCATAAGTAGGAGTTCCTATCTGGTCGGCAATAACACCAAGTTCGGGCCTCTCGTTGCCTAGGCGGATCATCGTCTTCACGAAGTTGTTTCCGAAGGTGCTGTAGAGCCAAGCCGTGCGAATGACCATTGACTGCTGGCAGAGTTTCAACACGTTGAACTCGCCAACGAGTTTTGTTCGTCCGTAAACGCTGTTAGGGCAGGTGTCTTCGTCTTCCTGATAGGGAATATGTTGTGTGCCATCGAAGACATAGTCGGTGGAGATTTGAATCATCCAGCCCCCTCGCTTCTCGATGGCATGAGCCAAATAGCCCGGTGCCTCTGCATTGAGCAGCGTGCAAAACTCTTCGTTGGCTTCGGCCTTGTCTACGGCTGTGTAAGCAGCACAGTTCACGATGCCTTCAATATTGTTGGCAGCAAGAAATTGTTCGATGGCTTCCACGTTGGTGATATCGAGTTCAGCCACATCGGTATTGAAATAGTTGTTGGCAGCATCTTCTTTCTCAAGCAACTGCATTTCGTTGCCCAGCTGACCGTTGCAACCGGTAATCAGGATGTTCATCTTATGCTTTTAATTGATCATGTTTGAATTCAGGGTGCAAAGGTACGAATTATTTTTCAAACATACAAGAATGCTGATGTTGAAAGCGTCTTTTCTTTATGAAAGCAAGAGGCGTAGGTCGGGAATCTCTATGCATCCCCGTTTCAAAACAACGAGTCCTTTGTCTTGCATCTCGTGTAAAGCAACTGAGATGTCAAGGCGGCTATCATTGAGTTCTTCTGCCAGACGCGTCATCTTGATATGAACGGTCTTGGGGCCTGCAGGCTTCAAGCAATGCGATTCGAAAAAGCGTGCGATGCGTTGCCGCAGGTCGACAGGGGGCGTGTGCCACAACCTTCTCTGCTGGCGCTGGCTTTGTGTGGAGATGATGTTCAGCAGGTTCAAGCGAAAAACCAGATACTCGTCGGTGAGCATCATGACTTCCGATTTGTCGAGGGTCATGATGTTGCAAGGGGTTACAGTTGTGAAACTACGGGTGTAATGCTGATTAAGACCAAAGATGTGCTCAGGTTGAAGAATGTCGGGAGCTTGTATGAACTCGGAGAACATGTAGCCATGATCGGAGGCGGTGGCCGTCACTTCAAGCGTTCCCTTCATCAGAAAGCACAGATGGTCGCAGACATCGCCCTCGCTGATGATGGTCTTTCCTTGTTCGTGATGATGGAATCCGAATTTTGTCTGACCAGCTACCAAACCTAAATCGGTACTGTTCATACCTTGAAAGAGCGGTAGGAGCAGGAGTCGATCGAATATGTTCAGTTGTTCAGACATAATTATTGATTGATAGTTAATGATTGCTTCCTAACGAATCATCGGATTTCGTTCATCAACTTAGTTGTTTTCTGCATCATCCGCGGTTTTCATTCCTTCAGATTGCCAAATGGCATAGTTGCCGTTGTCATCGGTATAGATGAGGTAGGCCATGAGTTCTGGGTGTTGGGTAAGTATCTGCTGGGCATCCTTTAACCCCATCACCATGAATGAAGTTGCATAGGCATCGGCCATAGCGCAGCTGGGTGCGAGGACGGTGGCCGAGAGGATGTTGTGTTGTACGGGTCGACCAGTGCGGGGGTCAATGGTATGAGCGTATCGCTTGCCGTCCTTGTAATAAAAGTTGCGATAGTTGCCACTGGTGGCAAGTGCTTTCAGCTTTGGCGAATTGCTACCAGATGCAGAAAGAGGTAAACTGATAATGGTCTGCAACTCGTTGCTTGTGCTCGTTGGGTCTTCAGTAGGTTTGCTGACGCCGATTCGCCATTGCTCGCCGCGTTCGTTGTGTCCATCGACAACTACTTCGCCTCCAATCTCAACCATGTAGTTTTGTACATCGCGGCTTCTGAGATAACGTGCAACGACATCGGTTCCATAGCCTTTCGCGATGGCCGAGCAGTCGAGCATAGTGCGTGGGTCGTCTTTCTTGATGTGATGCTTACGGCCATCAGCAATCAACTGAACGCGTTCGAACCCCACGAATTGTCTAAGCGAATCGACGGTTTGCGGAGAGGGCATGTCGCCTTGCTTGAAGCCGAATCCCCAAGCATTAACCAATGGCGCTACGGTGATGTCGAAGGCTCCTTGTGTTTCTTTTGATATCTTCATGGCCATCTGAAAAACGTCGAGGAACATTTTTCCTTCGGCAGAATTGGGGATATCAAGCTGGCCATTGTTGACGTGGGAGATTACGGACGAGTCGTTGAACATCGACAACGAGCGGTCGACCTTCATCAATTCAGCCTCGATCTCTTTCTGCAAATCGCGCTCACACTGATAGGTCAGATGATAGATAGTTCCGAAAATCCTACCTTCATTATGCTGAAAGGGTTTGTTGCGTTCCTGCCGAGCGATGTAGATAGTACCAACGACAAGGAACAACAATAGCGGTATTTGCCAGAGTAGTTTTCGCTTCATTCGCATCGGTGGTAAGTGGTTAGAACTCTATAATCACATTGAATGTACCGCCTAAGCGTGCATTTCCCTGCTTGCCATAGCCCGGCACATACCACGAACGCCCTACAAAACCATCATCGTGGAACAAACGGCGCTTGTAGCGTGCCGACCATCCCATGCGCACAGGTCCCCAGATCTTTGCATCGATGCCGAAGGCAAATTCCAACCAATGGTAGTAGCAGTCAACATCGTCGGCACGAAAGTCGGCAGACTCTCGCCATACGGGGTCTTCAACACCCGGGCAGAACAGGTCGAACTGATACTTGGTGTATGCATAGCGCAAACCTCCATAGAGGCGGTAGTCGTCGTGCTTGTTACGCATGAGATTGAAATCGATACCGATACGGCCATAGGGAGCGCTGGTCTTATAGGTGAGGTGAGTGGCAGGATCGTCGGCGTCGGCCTTTCCGATACCCAGTTCAACGATGGGGAAATACTTATCTTTTATGTTCAGCCTTGCACCTACTTCCCATTGCCCGTAGTCGCCAAAGGCAAGCTGTGCCGGTCCTACGAGGTCGGTCATCACGGAAAACCCTCTGAAGAAAGCCGTGGTGTCACCTCTCAGAGGCGCGGCAGGCACCGCGTCTTGAGCTAGCATCGGCGAAGGCTTGAGCATCAGAAGACTACTGATACAGATGCTTAAAATATATAAATAGGTGTGGCTTCGATGTGTCATAAGTCACGTTTGCTTTGTTGATGATGATAGAGTCGATTCCAAGCCGAGTATGTTGGACGCTCTTGATAGTGTGGAAGAAGTTTGGACTGCAATCAATGGACTCGAAGTGCGGCACGTCCTCCTTTTTGATAATCACCGTGTCGATCATGTTCAATCCAGTGCTGTTGCTACGGCGGAAATAGAGCACATCCTCTGGGCGCTGGTAGCTGATGGGAATCTGGAAACTATCGGTGTTGACTACATGGTTGAGCAACACCGTATCGTTTCTGTTGATGCGGTTTGTCGAAATGGTCAGCGAGTCGCTCAGAGGTGTCTCATCACCTTGTAGTTTGTAGATGACGTAGACACGATTGTTCAGCGGGCAATCGATACTGCTACAGGACACAACAAGTAGGCCCCACAAAACCATGCAACAACGTATGATGTACGAATGCTTCTCCACTAGTTCTATACAAGTTTCAAAAATTATAGTATCAAGTTTCTAGTTTCGAGTTTCAAGTTTCTAGTCGAAGGTAATCATAACTCTCCACTCTCAACTTTCAACTCTCAACTTTCAATTCTCAATTCCTATCGTTTCTTTAATCTGGTAGTCGTTACGGTTTTGCGAAGAACGGCTGATGAGGTCGCCGAGGAAACCAGCCAGGAACAGCTGCGTACCAATGAGCATGGTGGTCAGGGCAATGTAGAACCAAGGCGACGATGTGATGAGACGCTGAGGAATGCCGTTGGCGAGACACCAGAGCTTATCGATGCCGAGTCCTAACACCGAAAAGAAACCAATGAGGAACATGATGCTACCGAGGAATCCGAAGACGTGCATCGGCTTCTTGCCGAATGTAGAAAGGAACCAAAGGGTCAGCAAGTCGAGATAACCATTTACAAAGCGGTTCAAGCCCATGAACTTCGATGAACCATACTTACGAGCCTGGTGATGGACCACCTTCTCGCCAATCTTGTCGAATCCGGCGTTCTTTGCGAGATAAGGAATGTAGCGGTGCATCTCACCATACACCTCGATGTTTTTCACCACATCGCGACGATAGGCCTTCAGGCCGCAGTTGAAGTCGTGCAAGTTCTTAATGCCGCTCACTTTGCGGGCGGTGGCATTAAACAATTTCGTGGGTAACGTCTTCGAGAGCGGGTCGTAGCGTTTCTGTTTGTAGCCAGATACCAGGTCGTAGCCGTCTTCGATGATCATGCGATAGAGTTCTGGTATCTCATCCGGCGAATCTTGAAGGTCGGCATCCATTGTTACCACCACGTCACCTTGGGCTTCCTTGAAGCCGCAATAGAGTGCAGGACTCTTGCCATAGTTACGACGGAAAGAAATGCCCTTCACGTTGTTCGATTGTTTGCTCAAGTCGTCGATGACCTGCCACGAACGGTCTGTAGAGCCATCGTTCACAAAAATAACTTCGTAGCTGAAGCTATTGGCTTTCATCACTTTGTCGATCCAACTATAGAGTTCGCCGAGCGATTCGTCCTCATTATAAAGAGGAATAACGACCGATATATCCATACGTTCAAATATTTTACTTTTTTACTTTAATTATCTTTTAAATCTGTTCACGACGAACACTCCTCTTGCAAAAGGCAGCAACGGGCAAGGCCAGAAGCGAGCCAATGGTGATGTTCTGAAGCATCAGCATGAATGCCCATTGTACGGGCGAGATGCTCCTCATTGTCTCGAGGCTTTGTGTAATCTCGCTGGTGTTGAGGCCTTGCTGCTTGTAGAGATTCTCGATGACCTTCACGCCATCGCTCATGATGCCCATGAATGTGCCGTTGTCGAGAAAACGAAAGTACACATACTGAACCAGCGCAAATACCAGCGATGCATAGAACACACTATAGATGCCGTGAGCAACTGCACGTCGGAATGAAATGACTCCATCGAGAGCACCATCGCGGAAAAGAGTTGTGCGCCAACCCATGAAGAACGGTGTCGCCATAGCCAGCACATTGCCCCAGATGGACTGGGGTGCCATCATCGTCATGGCGAAGCTGGCTGTCCAAAACAAGGCCAGCAACAACCCGTCCTGACGGGCAAATGCTTTTAGTTGTATCAGCGTATCTGGTGAAATCATATATATTTGTACCTCATTCAAAGCGCAACGCGCTATTAGAACCCTATCGAGCCATTTGTTTTGATGTACTATTAGCAAGATATGGTTTCAGTCGGCAAAATTACAAAAAAATATCCACCAATGCCACTAAACGAGCGAAAATAATGCATTGGAGTGTGAAATTTTTGTTAATTCCGAAAAACTTTCTTGTTTGGCCTTTGGACTTTGAACTTTTATTCGTACCTTTGCACCCGCAAAACGAACAAGGGTCGTGAGTGCGTGCAGAGAAGTCGTTCTTTGCCAAGTGCAAGCGGCACTCGAACGTTTTGATAAACGGGCAAGTCTCGTACGGCCAGCTCCCTGTGAATCCCCCAGGGTGGGAACGCAGCAAGGGTAGCAGGTTGTAGCGGCGCGATACGGGTAGCTTGCCCACCCGCCTCTTTAGCTCAGTTGGCCAGAGCACGTGATTTGTAATCTCGGGGTCGTTGGTTCGAATCCGACAAGAGGCTCAAAAAAGGAGAATCGTTATGATTCTCCTTTTTCTTTTTCCCCTTGATATTGTATGACCAAGATAGGTATGTTCTTGTTCTTATGCTTACCCCAAACGGGCAAGCTCGGCCGCCATCTGCTGTTGTATCTCGCGGGCCTTGTTGCCGGCAATCTCAGCGAAGTGATCGTCGTTGGAAGCATAGATGATGCCTCGCGAAGAGTTAACGAGCAGACCGCAATCTTTGGTCATGCCATAACGGCACACCTCTTCGAGACTTCCGCCCTGAGCACCCACGCCAGGCACAAGCAGGAAATGATCGGGAGCCACGCGACGAACATCGCGGAACATCTCGCCACGCGTAGCACCTACGACGAACATCATATTCTGTGGTGTGCCCCATTCTTGACCTTTGCGCATGACTTTCTCAAAGAGACGCTCTCCGTTTTCGTCTTGCATCAACTGGAAGTCGAGCGAACCTTTGTTCGAAGTGAGTGCAAGCATGATGACCCACTTGCTGTCATACTCAAGGAAGGGAGTGACGGAGTCTTCACCCATGTAGGGAGCAATGGTGAGGGCGTCGACGTCATATTCCTCAAAAAAGGTACGCGCGTACATCTTTGATGTATTACCAATATCGCCACGTTTGGCATCGGCGATGATGAAGTGGTGCGGATGCTGCTCACGGATGTACTCTACGGTTTTTTGGAAGGCCTTCATGCCATGAATGCCATGTGCCTCATAGAAGGCGAGGTTTGGTTTGTAGGCTACGCAATAAGGTGCGGTGGCATCGACGATGGCCTTGTTGAACTCAAAAATGGGATCGTGCAGGTCGAGCAGACAAACGGGTATCTTCTTGGCATCGGTGTCGAGGCCAACGCAAAGAAATGACTTCTTCGCGAAGATTTGCTGGATGAGTTGTTCTCTGGTCATGGTTATCTTACTTTTTGGTCGTTGTTATGATAACAACGGACGGGACTATTATAGTTCGCTATCTTTCATTCGCTCGGCGTTCTCGGCCACGGTGAGAGCATCTATCATGGGTTGGATGTCGCCACTGAGGAAACCTTGTAGGTCGTGAGTGGTGAAGCCGATGCGATGGTCAGTAACACGCCCTTGCGGGAAGTTGTAGGTGCGAATCTTGGCCGAACGGTCGCCGGTGGAGACGAGGCTCTTGCGGCGGGAGGCGATGTCGTCGACATACTTCTGGTGTTCGCGGTCGTAGATGAACGTGTAGAGGCGCGAGAGTGCACGCTCCTTGTTCTTCGGTTGGTCGCGTGTCTCAGTACACTCGATGAGAATCTCCTCGCTCTCACCCGTGTTAGGGTTCTTCCACATATAGCGCAGACGCACACCCGATTCCACCTTGTTCACGTTCTGGCCACCGGCACCCGACGAGCGGAAGGTGTCCCACTTGATCTCGCCTTCGTTGATGTGTACCTCGAACTTGTCGGCCTCGGGCAATACGGCAACGGTAGCAGCCGAGGTTTGCATGCGACCATTCGACTCGGTGACGGGTACACGCTGGACGCGATGCACACCCGACTCGTACTTCAATGTGCCATAGACATCAGCACCCGATACGGCGAAGTCGATTTCCTTGAAACCGCCGACGGCACCTTCGTTGAAATCGGTGACGGAGAGTTGCCAGCCCTTCGACTCGCAAAAACTTTTGTACATCTTGAACAAGTCGCCGGCGAAGAGACAAGCTTCGTCGCCACCCGTTCCAGCGCGGATTTCCATCTGCACGTTCTTGGCGTCCTCGGGATCTTTTGGGACAAGGGCAATCTTGATTTCCTCTTCGAGCTTGGGCTGAAGTTCTTCATTAGTGGCCAGTTCCTCGCGAGCCATCTCCTTCATCTCGGGGTCGGTTTCGTTGGCAAGGATGTCCTTGGCCTCGCTGATAGAGTTCAGACAAGCGATGTATCGCTTGCGAACGTCCATGATGTCAGAGAGGTCCTTGTATTCCTTTGTGAGTTTCACAAAGCGTTGCTGGTCGCTGATGACATCAGGATCGGTAATGAGCGTAGAGACTTCCTCAAAGCGAGCTTCAAGGCCGTCGAGCTTTTGTAATATTCGGTTGTTTTCTATCATATCTGTTTCTTATTCCTTTCCTTTCTTCTGTTTGTAGATGAAGTACGTGAAGGCGATCACGAACACCATGCACAACGCACCGCAAATGTTTCCCCACTTGGTGACGCCAGCCTGCATACCTTCGTAGACGATGTAGAGGTTGCCAATGAGGAGAAGTGCTGCTAAGATCATGGCGATGAAGGCAGAATTCTTTTTCATATCCTTTTTTTGATAGTTTGCGGATGTTAATAATTGAACTCGCCAAACTCAGAGCGGATGGTGAGCGAACGCGGTCCTTCCTCGATGCGGCCGATGACTTGAGCATCGATGTTGAACGAGCGGCTGATGGCAATGACTTGCTCGGCCACTTCCGGACGAACATAGATTTCCATTCGATGACCCATATTGAACACTTGATACATTTCTCGCCAATCGGTGCCAGAGCAATCGTGGATAGCACGGAAGAGCGGAGGCACAGGGAACATGTTGTCCTTCACCACACGGCAGTTCTCGCCCACGAAATGGAGCACTTTCGTCTGGGCTCCGCCCGTACAATGCACCATGCCGTGAACCTCTGGACGAAGCTCGTCGAGAATGCGCTTGATGACGGGAGCATAGGTGCGAGTGGGGGAGAGAACGAGCTGGCCCATGTCGAGAAGGGTGTAGGGTCGCGACTCGGTTGCGGCATATGGGACGGAGTCGGTGAGACGGTACTTGCCACTATAGACGAGGTCATCGGGCACGGCGTGGTCGAAACTCTCAGGGTAGCGTTCGGCCAGATACTTGGCGAAGACGTCGTGGCGGGCAGAGGTGAGACCATTGGAGCCCATGCCGCCATTGTAGCGGTGTTCGTAAGTGGCCTGGCCCGTTGAGGAAAGTCCTACGATGACATCGCCGGGCCGGATGTTTGCATTGTCGATGACATCCTTTCGACGCATGCGGCAGGTGACGGTTGAGTCGACGATGATGGTGCGTACGAGGTCGCCCACGTCGGCCGTTTCGCCTCCTGTAGGCCAGATGCCGATGCCCATAGAGCGGAGCTCGGCGAGAAGTTCATCGGTACCATTGATAATGGCAGAGATGACTTCGCCAGGGACGAGCATCTTGTTTCGCCCGATGGTGGAGGAAACAAGGATGTTGTCGGTAGCACCCACGCAAAGCAGGTCGTCGGTGTTCATGACGATGGCATCTTGAGCGATGCCCTTCCAAACGGAGAGGTCGCCCGTTTCGCGCCAATACATGTATGCCAGTGATGACTTTGTGCCGGCACCGTCAGCATGCATGATGTTGCAATAGTCGGGGTCGCCGCCGAGGATGTCGGGAATGATTTTGCAAAAGGCCTGCGGGTAGAGCCCTTTGTCGATGTTCTTAATAGCAGCGTGGACGTCCTCCTTAGCAGCAGAGACGCCACGTTGCATGTAGCGGTTGTTGGTCATTGTTTTACTTTTAGGTCGCGATGGAGTCGCAACAGACTAACGATGGGTCGCTATGTATAGCGACATACGGAACTGAGGGTTGCTATGGATAGCAAGTTGCTAGGCTTAGAACTTTACTTCAGGAGCCTTCTGGGCGGCGGCATCAGCCTCGAACTTAGCCATCTTGTCGAAGTTGAAGAAACCGGCAAGAATGTTCTTCGGGAACGAACGGATGACGAGGTTGTAGTTCTGCACGGCGGTGTTGAACTTGTTGCGAGCCTCGTTAATGCGGTTCTCCGTGCCTTCGAGCTGAACCTGAAGCTGCTGGAAGTTCTCGTTGGCCTTCAGGTCGGGATAGTTCTCCTGGATGGCGATGAGCTTGCCGAGAGCAGAACCGAGTTCGCCCTGAGCCTCTTGGAACTCCTTCAGCTTCTCAGGTGTAAGCGTTGCGGCATCGAGGGTTACCTGAGTGGCTTTCGAACGAGCATTGATGACGTTCTCGAGCGTCTCCTGCTCGTGTTTGGCATAGCCCTTCACGGTCTCCACGAGGTTGGGGATGAGGTCAGCACGACGCTGGTAGGCCGACTGAACGTTGGCGAGTTCGGTCGTCGCTTTCTCTTGAACATCGACCATTGAGTTGTAAGCACTTGCAGCCCATGCACCGATGATGACGATGACTGCGATGATTCCGATAATCAAACCTTTTTTCATAATGTTTTTATTTTAATTGTTAATGATTTCAATGGGAGTGATGGGAGTGATGGGAATGATGGGAGTGATGGGAGTGATGAGGGGCGCTACCAACGGCTGGTGGCTCCACCACCACCGAAGCTTCCTCCGCCATAACCGCCTCCGAAGCCTCCGCCGCCAAAGCCACCACGTGAACCTCCACCAAAGCCTCCACGAGAGCTACCTCCAAACCCTCCGTTGCCTGAGTTTACAAAGACGGGAGCGGCAATGAAGGGATTGGCCATCAGGGCCATCGTGCCATAGATGCCAAACCATTCAAACTTGTGTTCGAGGAACATGGTGAGCACGAGGAAGCCCACGAAGAACCAGAAGAAAAGACCCAGAGCCATCGACTCGTCTTTGACCGGGCGTTCGATGTTCATCTCGGGAAGAGGCTTGTTCTTCATGAACGCATAGAGACCTTCAGCCAGATAAAGCATCGCGCTATCGGGTTGCTCAGCCTTCATGCCGGGTACGACATAGCGTTGCTGAAGCTGATAGCACTCAGCATCGGTGAGATCGGCCTCGAGTGAGCGTCCAGGCGACATGTTGATGGAGTGATCCTGATAGCCAACGACGATGACGAGTCCTCGATCGTTGCGACCCACACCAAAGCGGTTGCCAACGTCCTGAGCTAGGCGGAAGGGATCGTCGTTCTCGATGTGGTTTACCACGATAACTGCCGTCTCGATGCCCAGCTCGTTGTCGAGTTGAAGCATTCGCTCGTTGATGCGGCTGACTGTTGTTGGCGAGAGTACACTATCGGGATTAGAGACATACTGGGTGCCATCGGTCAAGTGGGGTAAGGGGATGTTGGAGGCATTCCAATAGGTGGGTGCGGCCTCCTCCGTTTCGAGGCAATTGTCCACGGCCACATCCATAGAATAAGTGCAGCTGAACACGGCACCACAAAGAATGATGACGAGAATCCATCCCCAGATTTTTCCAAACATGGCATAGCGCTTGTGGCTATTCAGCCAAAATTCGACAAAATCTTTGTATTCCTTTAGGTATTCAACGCGTACGGCATCGTAGCGTGCAGAATACGACTTGAGCAACGATTGCTTCTTGAACGAGCCGGCAAGTGTTAAAGCTTGTTTCTCTTTGACATATTCGCGTTCCAAGGCCTTCACCTGCTGATTGTATTTCGATGCGATGGCCGAAAGACCGGAGCGCTTCTCGCCGATGATCTGTCTGTCGTTGGGATTCAGGAAGAGGTCGGCCAGCAGTCCAAGACCCACGATGATGCTGCTTGCGATGATGAACACACGGAAGATAGCCTCCGGGTTGGGCTTCACGTGGGTGTGGTTGCCCAAGAAAATGGGTAGCATCCATAGCAGGAACCCCACTATGAGAAAGCCGATGAAGAGCTTTGTCACAGAGGATCCTTGCTTTTTGGGGGTGTTGGGTGTGGTGTTGGGCATGTTGGCTTTTTTTTGTTGGGGGTTGCGATATCGCAACATACTATACAGATAAGACTTGAGGGGTGCGGGACGAGCAAACTTGAGGGTGCTGAATAAGCTAGCTTAAGGGGGGGGCGATGAAGGGACGGCTAATCTTCGGATTGCCAGAACTCCCATGATGCGAATGCCTGCAAGAGAAGCATCTCAAGGCCGTTCTTCACGGTTGCACCACGTGTGAGACCCCGCTTCATGAAGAGCGTTTCGTCGGGGTTGTAGATGAGGTCGTAGAGGAGCGTGGAGCGGTCCATGGCCTCGTAGGGCAGGTTCGGACAGGTGTCGACCTTTGGGTACATGCCTAGCGGCGTGCAGTTGACGATAACGTTGTATTCGCGGATGTCGTCGGGCGTAATCTTCTCATACTGAATCGTGTCAGGTCGCTGATAGCGGCTCACGAAGACGGTTTCGAGTCCGAGCGACCGAAGACCATAGTCGATGGCCTTTGAAGCTCCACCGGTTCCGAGAATGAGCGCCTTCTTGTGGCATTTCTCGAGCAGCGGTTCGATGCTTTGGGTGAATCCGATAACGTCGCTATTAAACCCCTTCAGCTTCACGTTCCTACCTTTTCGCGTGATGCGAATCACGTTAACGGCTCCGATAGCACGTGCCTCCGGGCTTACCTCGTCGAGATAAGGGATGACCTTCTGCTTGTAGGGGATGGTGACGTTGAGCCCTTTCAGATCGGGGTTGGAGTCGAGCACCTCACGCAGGTCTTCGATGTTTGGAATCTCGAAGTTGACGTAGCGAGCGTTGATGTTCTCGTTCTGGAACTTCTCGTTGAAGTAGCTGATGGAGAACGAGTGGCCGAGCGGGTAGCCGATGAGTCCGTAGATGTCCATGATTTTTTCTTTGGTTTATGGGGTGGGATGGGGTGATGCGAGTTGCGAATCGCAACATACTGAACAAGGAGAGAGGCTATTTCTGGGCGAAATAGAGGGTGCAGATGCCGAAGGTGAGACGGCGGAAGGATGCTTTCGAGAAGCCTGCCTTCTGGAGGATTTCAACCATGCGCTCGCCTTGTGGGAATGCCTCGATGGTGGCGGTGAGGTAGCTATAGGCGCTCTTGTCCTTCGAGATGAGACGTCCGTAGATGGGCAGGAACGTGTGGCTATAGATTCGGAATAGCTGCTTCATGGGAAACGAGACCGGCGTTGTTAGTTCGGCAATGCTCAGGTGTCCGCCCGGCTTCAATACGCGACACATCTCGGAAAGTCCCTGGTCGAGATTTTGGAAGTTGCGAATGCCGAAAGCTGCCGTGACGGCATCGAAGGTGTCGTCGGGGTAGGAGAGCGCTAGGCAGTCTTCCTTCTGGAACTTGATGATGTCCTGAAGCCCTAGCTTTGCCACCTTCTGCCGGCCAATGGCCATCATTCCCTCCGAGATATCGGCGCCCACGAGTGTCTTCGGCTTCAGCATCTGTGCGGCCAGGATGGCGAAGTCACCAGTGCCGGTAGCGATATCGAGCATCGTCTGTGGCTCATAGGGTGCGAGCGCCTTGATAGCTTTACGGCGCCATCCTCGGTCGATGTTCCACGAAAGGCGATGGTTCAGCTTATCGTAGGCTGGAGCGATGTTGTCGAACATCTGCTCCACCTGCGATGTCTTGTCGCCTTGTTGGGCGTAGGGTTTGATGGTTTCCTGCTGGTACATTTTTTATATGATTGCCTAGGATTGCCTAGGAGGGCCTAGGATTGCCTAGGAAAACCTAGGAGAGCCTAGGATGAGCTAGGGATTTACTTTCTATTGGCCAGCCAGGCTGCTACGTTCTTCTCGATGCGGGCTGCGATGTCGCCTTCCTCAACGGCCTTGTTGAAGGTCTCGCCGGTGATGTGCTCGTAGAGCTCGATGTAGCGGTCGCTCACGCTCTCGGCATACTCATCGGTGATTTCGGGCATCTGCTGGCCGGGCTCGTTCATGAAGTTATGCTCGATGAGCCACTGGCGCACAAACTCCTTCGAGAGCTGACGCTGGGGCTCGCCCTTGGCAAACTTCTCCTCGTAGCCGTCGGCATAGAAGTAGCGGCTAGAGTCGGGCGTGTGAATCTCGTCGATGAGGTACACCTTGCCATCACGTTTTCCGAACTCATACTTCGTGTCGACGAGGATGAGACCCTGGCGGGCTGCAATCTCCTGACCACGAGCGAAGAGGCGGCGCGTGTAGTCTTCCATCACGGCGTAATCCTCAGCCGAGACAATGCCCTGAGCGATAATCTCCTCACGAGAGATGTTCAGGTCATGACCCTCGTCGGCCTTCGTGGTAGGCGTGATGATGGGCTCTGGGAAGCGCTCGTTCTCACGCATTCCATCGGGCAGACGCACGCCGCAGATCTCGCGGACACCTTTCTTATAGTCGCGCCAGGCAGAACCCGTAAGGATGCCGCGGATGATCATCTCCACGCGGAACCCCTCGCACTTCAAACCAACGGTCACCATCGGGTCGGGTGTGGCCAGCTTCCAATTGGGGCAGATATCGCTAGTGGCATCGAGGAACTTGGCGGCAATCTGGTTCAATACCTGACCTTTAAAGGGAATGCCCTTCGGGAGGATGACGTCGAAAGCCGAGATGCGGTCGGTAGCCACCATCACCATGAGGTCGTCGTTGATGTTGTAAACATCGCGAACTTTACCGTGGTAAACACTCTTCTGTCCTTCGAATTGGAAATCAGTTTTTGTTAATGCTTTCATTGTTTTGATTGATTGAAATATTTTTCTTTATGACTTAATCGCGTTATTTCGATAGGGCTTCATCGCTTTGTTCGGTGGCGTTTGGGCTGATTTCATACTGCTTGATGTCCTGCCGTTCGCGGTCGTAGCGCTCATAGGCGTTGACGATGCGTGTGACGAGCTTGTGGCGCACGATGTCCTTCTGGTTCATCTCGATGAAACTGATGCCCTCGATGTCGCGCAGAAGGTCGTAGGCCTCGCGAAGTCCGCTACGTTGCCCCTTTGGCAAGTCCACCTGCGTGAGGTCGCCGGTGATCATCATTTTCGTGTTCCAGCCCATGCGCGTGAGAAACATACGTATCTGCGCAGGAGTGGTGTTCTGAGCCTCGTCGAGAATGACCACGGCATCCGATAGCGTGCGACCGCGCATGAACGCCAGAGGTGCAATCTGGATGACCTTTTTCTCCATCATGTCCTGCAGCTTCACCTGCGGAATCATGTCCTCCAATGCATCGTAGAGCGGTTGCAGATAGGGGTCTATCTTGTCCTTCATGTCGCCCGGGAGGAATCCCAGTTTCTCTCCAGCTTCCACGGCCGGCCGGCAGAGAATGATCTTTCGTGCCGTCTTCTCCTTCAGCGCCTTCACGGCGAGGGCGATAGCGGTGTAGGTCTTACCTGTTCCGGCAGGTCCGATGGCGAACACCATGTCTTTCTGCTCATAGGCTTCGACGAGGCGTTGCTGGTTTTCCGAGCGAGCCTTGATGGGTCGGCCGGTGATGCTATACACAATCACGCCCTTCACGCCTTCCTCTTTCGTCTTATGTCCGCTGACGATGTCGATGATGTCTTCTTCACCGATGGTATTATACTTCAGCACGTGCTGCCGCATCAGCTCGATGCTTTGTTCGAAGCGCTCCATCTGCTCTTGGTCTCCGAGCACGCGCAGGACGTTGTCTCTTGCCACGATGCGCAGCTTGGGATATAGCGACTTGATAATTTGCAAGTGGCCGTTGCCCGCCCCATAGAGCATTAGCGGGTCGATGTCTTCAAGAACGATATGCTTTTCTGTCAAAGTTTTTTTATTTAACTACCGAGTTATGATTGAACTTATATAAAACGTGTGCAAAGTTACAAATAATTTGCGAGATATCCAAAAAGTGGGGGTGTCTAATGTGTAAAAATCCGTTAATTTGGTGGGGTGATTCTCTTAAAAAATGTAAAGCATGGCGTTCGGGAGCAGAAACGTTAGGTTTCTTTCGTTGAAAGGTCAGTTTTATTTTGTACTTTTGCAACCAATATGGCAATGCTTTGGCATAAAGAAAACGATGTTTTTGTTTCATGAAGATTAGTAAAAACAGATATCTGCAAGTATTTTGTTTCGTGGTGGTCGTGTTGGGCATCATTCGTGCTGCTGTGCCCCGTTTGGGAATGTCGGTCGATGAGCGCCGTGTGGCCGACTCCATTCAGTGGGTTGCCGACTCCGTGAAGTGGGTGAACGACTCCATTCAGCATCGGGAAGACTCACTTCAGGCTGTTCGCGACTCGTTGGAAAATGCATTCAGGCTGAAGGTGGAGGCCGAGCAGGCTGCTCAGGAAGAACGTGAGAAAGCCGCTCTCGAAGCCGCTGAAAAGCGTGAGAAAGAGGCCGAGAAACTGAGGAAAGAGGCTGAAAAACATGGAAAAACGGCTTCTGACGGCCAGAAAGCGAGCACAGCGGGTGTAGGGCTTGCGAAGCCCAGTCGCTTCTTCAATGCCGATGGCACTCCGGCTCGTCATCGCATTGTGAGTGTGCGAAGCTACTCAGAGGCCTTCCCGGATGCTCAGGATGTGCAGATTGTGGCAGCCAATAAGTGGGGTGTCTCGCCAGTGATGAACCGTGCCGAAGCCGAAGGGCGCAAGTCGGAATTGGTGTATGTTGGCAGCAATCCCTACTACTTCATTGAGCCCCTTTATTGGAGCATTCCCTACCTGGTTCCACGTGCTGCAGTTTTACTTCAAGATATCGGTAGTAACTTCCTTGATAGTCTGCAAGTTAAGGGCTTGCCTGCTTGCAAGATTATCATCACCAGTGTGATGCGTACGAAAGAGGAAGTGGAGCGCATGCGTCGCTACAATGGCAACGCCACAGAGAACAGTTGCCACATGTATGGCACAACTGTCGATATTGCCTACAATCGCTTCCTGCGAGTGGAGGAGAACGATCAGCCTTACTCGAAGCAGAACACCGTGGCCGATGTGCGTCTGAAGCAGGTGCTCTCGGAGGTGCTCGACGACCTGCGTCGCCAAGGCCGCTGCTGGGTGAAATACGAAGTGAAGCAAGGTTGTTTCCATTTGACGGTGAGGTAGCATTTCGCATTCCCTTTCTTTTTTTTCATGTCCTTGCAGACTACAGAGCGTGCCTTTATGGCTTGTGCTTTTGTCATATTTTTATCACCTCTGCCTATCCCACTCGATGACAGATGACAGATGACAGTTTTTTGAAATTGGGGGTTATATGGGGGTAGGATTTATATTATATAATATATATATATATATTATATAATATAAATCCTAAGGCTCGGTGCAAATCGATTTTCAAAAAACTGTCATCTGTCATAACTGTCATTTGTCATCAACGGAGGTGTCACGTCCATCTTGTGATTCGTGATTTGTGAGTTTTTCGTCCGTCTTGTCCACCTTATTTAATTTCTTTACAAATTTTAACGAGCTACGGGCCTTTGAATTTGGTGGTTTCATTATTTTTTTGTACCTTTGCACGTCTTTAAGAACAACTACCGAAAATAACGTAAAAAACGATAAGAAAACAATGGCTAAACGATTCGCCGAACACAAAGCGATGAACCTGACCGAGACAAACCGGCAGGTGCTTAAGGAGTGGGAGGAGAAAGACATCTTCCACCGCAGTATCACAGAACGAGAGGGCTGTCCGCAGTTCGTATTCTTCGAGGGTCCTCCCTCCGCCAACGGACATCCTGGCATCCATCATGTACTGGGTCGCGCGCTGAAAGACACTTTCAACCGCTACAAGACTATGAAAGGCTATCAGGTGCATCGTAAGGCTGGCTGGGACACGCACGGACTGCCCGTGGAGCTTGGTGTCGAGAAGGCGCTGGGCATCACCAAGGCCGACATCGACAACCACCAGTCGCCGCGCTACATCTCTACGGAGGAGTACAACCGCAAGTGCCGCGAGAACGTGATGATGTTCACGCAGGAATGGCGCGACCTCACCGAGCGCATGGGCTACTTCGTCGACCTCGACAACCCCTACATCACCTATGATAACAAGTACATCGAAACCCTTTGGTGGCTCCTGAAGCAGCTCTACCAGAAGGATATGCTCTACAAGGGCTACACCATCCAGCCCTATAGCCCAGCTGCCGGTACAGGACTCTCGAGTCACGAGCTGAACCTGCCGGGTTGCTATCGCGACGTGAAGGATACGACGGTGACCGCACTCTTCGAGGCCGTAGATCCGCGTGAGGAATGGACTCGCTGGGGCAAGCCGTACTTCGTGGCTTGGACGACCACACCTTGGACGCTGCCCTCCAACACTGCACTCTGCGTAGGCCCGAAGATTGACTATGTGGCCGTTGAGACCTACAACACCTACAATGCCGAGCCCATCACCATCATCATGGCCGAGGCTCGCGTGGGTGCCTACCTGAACCCCGAGGGACTCATCAGCGACGACGGTGAGATGCCCGAATATAAGAAAGGAGAGAAGTTCGTGCCCTATCGCATCGTAGGCCGTTACAAGGGTTCCGACCTCGTAGGCTTGCACTTCCGTCAGCTCATGCCGTGGGTGAAACCTTCAGCAAAGGTCGACCAGAACGCTGCCGACTTTGTGAAGCGCTATGCCGACGAGCATCCCGAGAAGGTGTTCAAGGGTGAGAACGGCAAGGATACGTTCGTGGAGATGGCCGAGCAGGCCTTCCGCGTCATCCCTGGCGACTACGTCACCACCGAGGACGGTACGGGTATCGTGCACATCGCTCCTACCTTCGGTGCCGACGACGCCAAGGTGGCAAAGGATGCCGAGGTGCCGGGTCTCTTCCTCATCAATAAGCGTGGCGAAACTCGCCCGATGGTCGATTTGGAAGGTAAGTACTACCTCGTCGACGAACTCGACAACAACTTCGTGAAGGCTTGCGTCGACGTAGAGAAATACAGCCATCATGCCGGCGACTACGTGAAGAACGCCTATGCCCCTGAATTCAACGTGGATGGCAAATACGATGAGAAGGCTGCCTCGAAGGCTGAGGACCTGAACATCGTCATCTGCATGGAGATGAAACAGGAGGGCACCGCTCTGCGCATCGAGAAGCATGTGCACAACTACCCCCATTGTTGGCGCACCGACAAGCCCGTGCTCTACTATCCGCTCGACTCGTGGTTCATCCGCTCCACGGCGAAGAAAGAGCGCATGGTGGAACTCAACAAGACCATCGGCTGGCATCCAGAATCGACGGGTTCAGGCCGCTTCGGCAACTGGCTTGAGAACCTGAACGACTGGAACCTCTCTCGCTCGCGTTTCTGGGGCACTCCGCTGCCCATCTGGCGCGACGAGGACGGCACCGCCGAGAAGTGCATCGGCTCCGTGGAGGAACTCTATAACGAAATCGAGAAGGCCGTCGCAGCTGGCATCATGCCGAGCAACCCTCTGAAGGACAAGGGCTTCGTGCCTGGCAATATGTCGAAGGAGAACTACGACCTCATCGATCTGCACCGTCCTTATGTCGACGACATCGTACTTGTCAGCGACGACGGTAAGCCCATGCATCGCGAGAGCGACCTCATCGACGTATGGTTCGACTCAGGTGCCATGCCTTACGCACAAGTGCACTATCCGTTCGAGAACGCCGATGCCATCGACAAGAACCTGGCATTCCCCGCCGACTTCATCAACGAGGGTGTCGACCAGACGCGTGGATGGTTCTTCACACTTCATGCCATCGCCACGATGGTGTTCGACTCCGTGGCCTTCAAGAACGTCATCTCTACAGGCCTTGTGCTCGATGCCAAGGGCAACAAGATGTCGAAGCATGTGGGCAACGTGGTCAACCCGTTCGAGATGATTGAGAAGTATGGTTCCGATGCCGTGCGCTTCTACATGATGACCAACTCCGAGCCTTGGGACAACCTGAAGTTCGACCCCGAAGGCATCGACGAGGTGCGCCGCAAACTCTTCGGCACCTTATTTAATACATACTCCTTCTTCGCCCTCTACGCCAACGTAGACGGTTGGGAGCCCTCATCGGTTGCAACGCAATCGCAAGAAGAAAAGCCCGAGATCGACCGCTGGATTCTCTCGCGTGTGAACTCGCTCATCAAGGGTGTCGACAACGAGTTGAAGAACTTCGATCCCACTCGCGCCGGCCGACTCATCGACCAGTTCGTCAATGACGATCTCTCCAACTGGTATGTTCGCCTCAACCGCAAACGCTTCTGGGGTAAGGAGATGAGCGATGACAAGCGCTCGGCCTATGAGACGCTCTACACCTGTCTGATGACTGTTGCAAAACTGCTCTCGCCCTTCGCACCCTTCTATTCCGACCAGCTCTATAAGGACCTGGGTGGTAAGTGCGATAGCGTGCACCTCGATGTGTTCCCCGTTGCCGACGAGGCAGCCATCGACCTCGACCTCGAGGCTCGCATGGAAATGGCTCAGCGCATCACCTCGATGGTGCTTGCCCTGCGTCGTAAGGTGAACATCAAGGTGCGCCAGCCGCTTCAGAAGATTATGATTCCTGCCGTCGATGCCGACCAGCAGAAGCACATCGAGGCCGTACGCCAGCTCATCCTCACCGAGGTGAATGTGAAGGAACTCTCGTTCGTTGAAGGTCAGGGCATTCTGGTGAAGAAGGTGAAGTGCAACTTCCGAACCATGGGAAAGAAGTTCGGCAAGCTCATGAAGGCCGTTGCCGCCGCTGTTGCAGAGCTTTCGCAGGAGCAGATTGCCGAGCTCGAAACCAATGGCACCATCGCCCTCATGGCTGAAGGTCAGGAGGTTACGGTAGAGAAAGAAGATGTCGAGATCATCAGCGAGGACATCCCCGGATGGCTCGTTGCCAACGAAGGCAACCTCACGGTGGCCCTCGAAGTCGAGCTCACTGACGAACTCCGTCAGGAGGGTATGGCTCGTGAGCTCATCAACCGCCTGCAGAATCTCCGCAAGGACTCTGGCTTTGAAATCACCGATCACATCTCGGTTGTCATCGCTCCCTCTGAGCACACCGATGCTGCCATTGCCGCCTTTGCCGACTACATCCAGTCGCAGGTGTTGGCCGACACGCTCACGGTGGCCGAGAATGATGGTGCCGAAATCGACTTCGACGACTTCAAACTGAACATCAAGATAGAAAAAATATAGTATAAACCTTGCAAAACCAAACTATTATGGCTGATAAGAAACGTTATTCAGATGAGGAACTTGAAGAATTCAAGGCCATCATCAACGAGAAACTCCGCTTGGCTCGTCGCGACTACGATGCAATGATGCGGCAGATCATGAACCAGGACGGCAATGATGTCGACGATACGTCACCCACCTACAAAGCCCTCGAGGAAGGTAGCCTAACCCAGTCGAAGGAAGAGCTGGTGGCAATGGCTAACCGTCAGCAGAAGTTCATCACCGGCCTTGAGGCTGCCCTCGTGCGCATCAAGAACAAGACCTACGGCATCGACCGTATCACCGGCGAGCTCATTCCCAAGGAGCGCCTTCGCGCTGTGCCTCATGCCACGCTGAGCGTTGCCTCCAAGCAGGCTCGCGACAAGAAGTAGAAGTTTCGTGAAGCCGCTCTTGTAGCGGCTCCGAAAGTCTCGTATGTCGCTATCCCTTAGCGACCTATCAACCTTGAAGAAATGACTAAGAAGAAAACTGCCTGCCTGGCCGTTGTGCTCATTATTGCCCTAATTGTCTTCGACCAAGTCATCAAGATTTGGGTGAAGACCAACATGCATCTCTATGAAAGCATCTGGATTGCCGACTGGTTCCAGATTCACTTCATCGAGAACAACGGCATGGCGTTTGGCCTCTCGTTCATCAATAAGTACGTGCTCACCATCTTCCGAATCGTGGCCGTCGTGGTGATTGGCATCTATCTGCGTAATCAGATACATCGTGGTGCCCGCTCCATCTACGTAGTGTTGCTCTCGATGCTCTTGGCAGGTGCTGCCGGAAACATCATCGATTGCATGTTCTACGGTGAGATATTCACGGCATCATCGCCCAGCTACATCAGCTTTCTGGTGCCGTTTGGCCACGGCTATTCGGGATTCCTAACGGGCAAGGTGGTCGACATGTTCTACTTTCCGCTCATCGTCACCACGTGGCCAGAGTGGATGCCTTTTGTAGGTGGCGAGGAGTTTGTCTTCTTCAGTCCTGTCTTCAACTTCGCCGATGCTTGTGTTAGCGTGAGTGTCATCGCTCTCTTCCTTTTCTGCCGAAAGGAACTGGCCACGCTGACCATCGGCGACGAGAAGCCGAAAGCTGATGCAGACGGGCACAACGAGGCTAATAGTTCATCCTCCGAGGCCGATAGCACACTCTCTGAGACCACCTCTCACACCCCTAACGCATAGACGAAGCCTATGAAATATTCCGTAGCATGGCTTATGGGATTGTTGTCCCTCACACTTGTGGTCGGTTGCAAGCCGGGCATTCCCAGCGAGTATCTCTCCCCGGGTGAGATGGAGGACATCCTCTACGACTATCATATCGCGCGTGCCATGAATTCCAACGATTATCAGAATGGTGACACGCTCACGACGCACGTCTATAAGCTTGCCGTGCTGAAGAAATATGGTGTCAGCGAGGCCGACTACGACTCGTCGCTCGTTTACTATACCCGCCACTCCACACTCCTCCGCGACATCTACGAGCGTCTGGCCAAGCGCCTGAGCAACGATGCTCTCGCGTTGGGTGCTTCGGCAAGCGAGGTCAACCAGTACACGGCTCTTTCCAATACGGGCGATACCGCCAACGTCTGGACGGGTGACCATTCGTTCATCCTCAGCCAGCAGAGTGGCTTCAACGTCTATTCGTTCACGGTTGTTGCCGACACGGCATTCAAGCCTGGCGATCGTCTGGTATTGGGATTCAACACGCAATTCATCTATCAGGACGGTATGCGTGATGCGGTAGCGTTGATGGCTGTCACCTTCAACAACGATAGCGTCACCTCGCGCATGACCCGCATGTCGTCCGACAATCTCTACAAACTCGACATTTCTGACACTGAGCGGCTCGGAATCAAGAAGATTACCGGCTACTTTGTCTTGAACCGAAATCAGAACAACGATTCTCAAACCACGCTGAAGCTCCTGCACGTCGACCGACTCTCGCTCATCAGAATGCATGCTGCCGAACCTGTTGAGAAAGACGAGCAAGAAGCCGTTGGCACTCCTTCTAATGCACAACCTGCGAAACTCGATTCCGACTCAGTTGCCAAGCCTTCGCCGGAAGCCAGCCACCCCATAGGTGCTCAGCCTCTGAAGGAACCCGTTCCGCTACCACCTCCAGCCAAGCGCCGCTTAACTCGCTAAAGGTATGAAGAAAGTCATGCTTTTCCTTATTGTCTTCGCTACATTTGCTACGATGCTGGCAAGTGGGGAAGAAGTTGTGACACCAGGGAAAGCATCTGCCGGCCATCGGCGCATTCTTCCGAAGTACTCCTCACCTGTGAACTACGATGTGGTGTTGGCGGGAAACTTTGGCGAGCCTCGTCCGAACCACTTCCACGGTGGTGTCGATGTCAAGACGGGTGGGGTAGAAGGTAAGCCCATTTTCTCAATCTCCGGCGGCTACGTGTCGATGGTCACCATCGGTCTGATGGGTTTTGGCAATGCCGTCTACGTGCATCATCCAGAGGGTTATACCAGCGTCTATTGCCATCTGAAGAAATTCTCTCCGCTCATTGAGGCAATGGTGCGCAAGCAGCAATATCAGAAACAAACGGCTGAGGGCGAGTTTCATTTCCGACCTTCCGACCTTCCTGTTGCCGAAGGACAATTTATTGCCATCAGCGGTAACACCGGCGCCTCGACGGCTCCTCATCTGCATCTCGAGATTCACGATACGAAGTCGTGGGATATGCTCGACCCTCTCGACTTCATTGGCCATCATCTCATCGACGGCCAACCACCGCAAGGACATGCCCTGATGGTCTATCCGCAAGAGGGTGAGGGCGTTTTTGCTGGAGGCACCATCCAACAAAGCATCGGACTTTCCTCCCACGAACTACAACGCCATTATTCCGCATGGGGTAAGGTGGGCTTTGGCATCTGGTCCAACGACTATATGGAGGCCACCTACAACCACTATGGCATTCGCCGTATGGAGCTCTACGTCGACGACCAGCAGGTGTTCTCATCAGATGTCAGCGGCATTCCCGTAAGGCAAAACATGCAGGTGAATGCGTGGGGCGACTACGACCACTATCTGCGCTCGCATGTGTGGTATATGAAGGCATTTGTAGAACCTGGTGTATCGTTACCCATCCTCAAAACCGATGATTCTCGTGGCTATGTCTGCTTCAATGAAGAGCGGGAGTATCATCTCTGCTTTGTGCTCACCGACTTCAAGGGAAACGTGAGTCGCTATAGCTTTACCGTCGATGGCAAACTCGTTGAAATACCACGGAAACCACTCTTCCAAACGAAGCATGTGCTTCGTCATGACCAGCTGAACAATGTCTTCCTGCCAGGCATGCAACTCCTTGTGCGTCCGCAGATGATGGGAAAGAACACGTCTTATCGTCCGAAGGTCATGCGTCAGCCACAAGACTATTCTGATGCCTACCAGCTATCGGAGAAGTCGTTCCAACTCTTCGACTATCAGCCCATCTCCTTGCGCGTGAATAATAATAAGGTGGAAGACACCTCGAAACTCTACGTCGTTTGCCATTGGGGAAGCGACAAATACATGGGTGGCACCTATCACGATGGATGGGTGACAGGACGAGCACGTGAGTTGGGTGCCGTCTACGAACTGGCCTACGATGACCAGCCGCCCACCGTCCAGTTTCTTGGTCTCGCCACGTTGCGCGGACAAAAGGTGGTGCGCTTTTCGGTGGGCGATTCCAAGAGTGGCCTCCTTAGCTATAGCGGTACCATCGATGGTGAGTTTGTACTCTTCGAGCCCGTTGCCAAATCCTCTACGGTGGAATGCCGGCTCAGACATTCATCGGTGAAGCCTACCGGTGGTCTACGCACGCTCACTTTCACCGCCGAGGACAATCGCCATAACAAGAAAACCGTTACGACAAAAATAACATATTAAAATACGATTATCTATGAAGAAGTTATTCCTCTCACTTGCGCTCATTGGCGGGTATTTCTCATTCGCTTGCGCTTGTACGAATTTCATTGTTGGCAAGAAGGCCTCTACCGACGGGTCGGTGATTTGTTCCTATAACGCCGACGACTATGGCATGTTTATTGGCCTTTGCCATTATCCCGCCATGAAGCACGCCGCGGGCGACATGCGCCAAATCTACAACTGGGACACGGGTGTCTATCAGGGTCAGATTCCTGAAGCCGCCGAAACCTATAACGTCATTGGAAACATCAATGAGTGGCAGGTGACGATTGGCGAGACCACCTATGGCGGACGTGAAGAGATGGTCGACACTACGGGCATCATCGACTATGGTTCGCTCATCTATCTCTCACTTCAGCGCTCGCGCTCAGCTCGTGAAGCCATTGCCGTGATGACCTCGCTCGTTGAGCTCTACGGCTATAACTCAGAAGGTGAGACCTTCACCATCTGCGACCCCAACGAGGCTTGGATCCTCGAGATGATGGGCACGGGTAGCGATAAGGCTCTCGTGGCCAAGCAGAAGCTCAATCGCGTGGTGTGGGTGGCTCAGCGCATTCCCGACGATGCCATCTGTGGACACGCTAACCAAAGTCGTATCGGTCGCTTCTTCACGGGTAAGAAAATCAATCCGAAGGGTGTTTATCCCAACGCCAAGAACCAACAGGCCGACCTCTACTACTCGAAGGATGTCGTTCGCTATGCTCGCCTGATGGGATGGTATGAGGGTGCTGATGCCGATTTCTCGTGGAAGTGGGCCTATGCAGCTCCCGACTTCGGTGGCCGTCGCTATTGCGATGCCCGCGTGTGGTCGTTTTTCCGCCATTTCGACAACGACTTCGACCGCTATCTGCCTTGGGCCCTTGGTGAAGATCCCAATGCTGAGGACATGCCTCTTTGGATCAAGCCTAATCGCAAAGTAAGTGTGCAGGACATCGAGGAATGCATGCGCGACCACTATGAAGGCACAGCTCTGGCTCTCGACTCTACAACCATCGGCGGCGGTATCTGGCAGATGCCTTATCGTCCTACGCCCCTCTCGTTTGAGGTAGATGGCAAGAAGTACTTCAACGAGCGTCCCACCAGTACCCAGCAGACGGGCTTCACCTATGTGTCGCAGATGCGCTCGTGGCTGCCTCGCCAGGTTGGTGGCATTCTTTGGTTCGGCAACGACGATGGCAACATGGTGGCCTACACGCCCATCTATTGTGGTAACACCGTTCAGCCCGAGTGCTACAACACTCCTGGTGCCGATGCCGTGACTTTCTCCGATAAGAATGCCTATTGGGTTTGCAACTGGGTTTCGAACATGGTTTATCCTCGCTATTCGCAACTCTTCCCCTCGTTGAAAGCTGTTCGCGACTCGCTCGAGCAGAGCTACTTCAAGAATCAGCCGATGATGGAAGAGGCCGCTCTGAACATCTACGCCCAAAATCAGGAGCGAGCCATCGAATTCCTGAACGACTATAGCAATCGCGTGGCTCAGGAGATGCTCGATCGTTGGAAACAATTGGCCACCTATCTCATCGTGAAGTACAACGACATGATCATCAAGCCCGAGGCTGACGGCCACTTCACTCGCACGAAGACGGGTCTTGGTGCACGCCCTACACGTCCTGGCTACCCCACGCCCTATGCACGCCACTACGTGAAGCAAACTGGTGAAAAATATTCCATTAAATAAATCAACTTAACTCATCACGACAATGAAAGATACCATTTTAATTTATAGTGGTGGAATGGATAGCACCACGATGCTCTACGAGTATCAGGAGCGTATTGCCATAGCCGTTTCGTTCGACTATGGTTCGAACCACAATACCAAGGAAATCGCTTGTGCCAAAACGCATTGTCTTCGTTTGGGTGTTACCCACATGGTGATTCCTCTCGGTTTCATTCCTCGTTATTTCCGTTCGTCGCTCCTCGATGGGGCCGAGGCTATTCCCGAAGGTAGCTACGACGATGAGAACATGCGCTCTACGGTAGTGCCTTTCCGTAACGGAATCATGCTTTCTATTGCGGTGGGTTTGGCCGAGTCGTACAATTTGCAATACGTGATGATGGCCAATCACGGTGGCGACCACACCATTTATCCTGATTGTCGTCCTGAGTTTGTTGATGCGTTCGACAATGCATCCAAGGCCGGCACCTTCAACGGAGTTAGCTTGTTGTCGCCCTATGTAAACTTGACGAAAGGCGATATCGCCAAGCGTGGCAAGCAGCTTTGCATTGACTATGCCGAGACTTGGTCGTGCTATAAGGGTGGCGAGAAGCATTGTGGTCGTTGCGGCACGTGTGTAGAGCGTCGCGAAGCATTGGCAGAGGCTGGCATCGACGACCCGACGGAATATGAGGACTAATGTCCTTTTCAGTACGATTTACCTTTAGGCCCCGCATGAGGAGAAACTCGTGGCGGGGTCTATTCGTATAGGTATAATTGTTTTTTTTGAAAAAATATTGGCGTTAGGTTTTCAATAATTGAAACTTTTTCGTACCTTTGCGGTCCTATGCCTCAAACAAATCAAAATTCCACCAGCAGACGTTCGTCTGCCCCCATCGATAGTGCTTATGGCCATCTGCAGCCACAAGCTACTGATATAGAGCGTGTTGTACTCGGTGCGCTCATGATTGATAAGGATGCCTTCTCGATTGTTGCCGAGATCATCAATCCAGAAACATTCTACGAACCTCGCCATCAGAAGATCTTCACGGCCATCCGAACCCTCAACATGGGTGACAAGCCCGTTGACTTCATGACCGTAACCGAAGAGTTGAAGCGCGAAGGTACCATCGACGACGTGGGCGGTGTGGCCTATATCATGGACCTCACCCAGCATGTCGCTTCATCGGCTCACATCGAGTATCATGCCCACATCCTGGCACAAAAGTCGCTGATGCGACAACTCATCTCCTACACCAGCCGCATTCAGGAGAAGGCTTTCGACGACACCATCGATCCCGATGTGCTGATGCAGGAGGCTGAAGGAAGCTTGTTCGAGATCTCACAGAAGAACATGAAGTCCGACTATACGCACATCGGACCAGTCATTGAAAAGGCGGCTGACATCCTTCAAAAGGCTGCTCAGAACACTTCTGGTCTGACAGGCGTTCCCACGGGCTACACGAAACTCGACGACATGACGGCAGGTTGGCAACCCAGCGACCTTGTCATCATTGCTGGTCGACCCGCTATGGGTAAGACCTCGTTTGCGCTGAGTCTTGCAAAGAATATCGCCGTCGACTATCAGTATCCCGTTGCCTTCTTCTCGTTGGAGATGAGCGATGTGCAACTGGCCAACCGCTTGCTCTCGAATGTTTGTGAGGTTAGCGGCAAGAAATTCCAGAATGGTCAACTCGACCGTTCCGAGTGGGAGCGTTTCGACCGAAATGTAGGCAAGCTTCAGACGGCTCCCATCTACATCGACGATACCCCCGGTCTTTCCATCTTTGAGTTGCGCACCAAGGCACGCCGACTTGTTCGAGAGAAAGACGTGAAAATCATCATGATCGACTATCTACAGCTGATGAATGCCAATGGTATGCGTTTCGGTAACCGCCAGGAGGAGGTGTCGACGATTTCACGTTCGTTGAAAGGCCTCGCCAAGGAGCTTAATGTGCCCATTCTTGCGCTCTCTCAGCTCAATCGTGGCGTTGAGAACCGAGAGGGCAATGAAGGTAAACGTCCGCAACTTAGCGACCTTCGTGAGTCGGGTGCCATCGAGCAGGATGCCGATATGGTATTGTTTGTGCATCGCCCAGAGTACTATCGCATCTTCCAAGACGAGAAGGGCAACGACCTGCGAGGAATGGCACAGATCATCATTGCCAAGCACCGTAAGGGAGGAACGGGCGACGTCGTCTTGCGCTTCAAGGGCGATCTCACTCGCTTCGAGAATCCAGAAGACGGCTACATTCCACCTCTGCCTGATGGAGGCGGGGAGATTATGGGCAGTCGCATGAATGGCGACGACATGGCTTTCGAGGTACCGCCTGCTGGACCAGTACCTTTCTGATTTGTGTCAAAAACTGATAAATCGCAACTGTTTTACTTAAAATTGTTGCGATTTTTCTTGTTTTGTCGTTCCAAATGATTAACTTTGCAGACAATAAACAAAATCTATAGGTTTATATTATAATTGCATTCATTAAGTTTTAAGCACATGAACGAAAGATTGTTTATTTTCGATACGACGCTTCGTGATGGCGAACAAGTACCCGGATGCCAACTGAACACGGTCGAAAAGATTCAGGTAGCAAAGCAGTTGGAGCGCTTGGGAGTCGATGTTATTGAGGCTGGATTTCCCATCTCAAGCCCCGGCGACTTCAATTCAATCATCGAAATCTCAAAGGCCGTCACGTGGCCAACCATTTGTGCGCTCACAAGGGCGGTTCAGAAAGACATCGACGTTGCCGTTGAGTCGTTGCAATATGCCAAGCACAAGCGCATCCACACGGGCATTGGAACCAGCGACTTGCACATCAAATACAAGTTCAATAGCAATCGTGAGGAAATCATCGAGCGTGCCGTTGAGGCGGTGAAGTATGCCAAGCGGTTCGTAGAGGATGTGGAGTTCTATGCTGAAGACGCCGGCCGCACCGACAACGAGTATCTGGCACGTGTGATAGAGGCCGTCATCAAAGCTGGCGCTACGGTGGTCAACATCCCCGACACCACGGGCTATTGTCTTCCTCAGGAGTATGGTGCAAAGATCAAGTATCTTGTAGACCATGTGGATGGCATCGACAAGGCCATCATTTCCACCCATTGCCACAACGACTTGGGCATGGCTACGGCCAACACCTTCGAGGGTGTGCTCAATGGTGCGCGTCAGGTCGAGGTGACGGTGAACGGTATTGGTGAACGTGCCGGAAACACATCACTCGAAGAGATTGCCATGATTTTGCGTTGTCACAAGCATCTGAATATCGATACCAACATCAACACGCAACGCATCTATCCTGTGTCTCGAATGGTGTCGAGTCTGATGAACATGCCCGTTCAGCCCAACAAGGCCATCGTTGGAAGGAATGCCTTTGCTCACTCCAGCGGCATTCATCAGGATGGTGTGCTGAAGAATGTGGAAACCTACGAGATTATCAATCCGAAGGACATTGGCCTCGATGACAATTCCATTGTGCTGACGGCGCGTTCCGGTCGTGCTGCTTTGAAGTATCGCCTGCATGTCAATGGCATCGATGTTAGCGAGCAGAAGCTTGATAAGATTTACCAGAAGTTCCTCGATCTGGCCGACCGCAAGAAAGAAATCGGTGATGCTGATATTCTCGTGCTAGCAGGTGCCGACACCGCTGAGGCTCATGGCGTGAAGCTCGACTTCCTACAGGTCACCACGGGTATGGGTGTGCGTAGCGTTGCCAGCATTGGACTCGACATCAGCGGTCAGAAGTTTGAGGCTGCCTCTACGGGTAATGGTCCTGTCGATGCTGCCATCAAGGCGCTGAAGAAGATTATCATGAAGCAAATGACGCTCAAGGAGTTTACCATTCAGGCCATTTCGAAAGGTTCCGACGATGTGGGTAAGGTACACATGCAGGTGGAGTACGAAAACCAGATGTACTATGGCTTTGGTGCCAACACCGACATCGTGACGGCTTCCGTTGAGGCTTACATTGATTGCATCAACAAATTCAGACGATAAAATAGTGGTATGAACACATTGTTTGACAAGATATGGGATGGGCATGTCGTTCAGATTGTCGACGGTGGCCCTACGCAACTCTACATCGACCGCCTCTATGTACATGAGGTGACGTCGCCCCAGGCCTTCGATGGATTGAGGGAGCGTGGTTTGAAGTGCTTCAGACCTCAGCAGATATTCTGCATGCCCGACCATAACACGCCCACTCACGATCAGGACAAACCCATTGCTGACCCCGTATCGCGAAAGCAGGTCGATTTGCTGGAACGAAATTGTGCGGAGTTCGGGCTTACTCATTTTGCGATGAACACGCCCGATAACGGCATTGTCCATGTGGTAGGACCCGAGAAAGGATTGTCGTTGCCCGGCATGACGATTGTTTGTGGCGACTCCCACACGAGTACGCATGGTGCCGTTGGTGCGGTGGCGTTCGGCATTGGCACGAGCGAAGTGGAGATGGTCATGGCCTCCCAATGCATCCTTCAGCAGAAGCCCAAGACCATGCGCATCAGCATCAATGGCTCTTTGGGGAAGGGGGTCACGGCAAAGGATGTTGCTCTGTTCCTCATGGCGAAACTCACTACCTCGGGTGCTACGGGCTATTTTGTTGAATATGCTGGGCAGGCCATTCGCGAGATGTCGATGGAAGGCCGTCTAACGCTATGTAACCTTTCTATTGAGATGGGTGCTCGTGGTGGCATGGCGGCTCCCGATGAAGTTACTTTCAACTACCTTCGCGACCGAGAGTATGCTCCTAAAGGCGAAGAGTGGGAGAGAGCCGTTGCCTATTGGCGCACGCTGAATAGTTCCGACGATGCCGTGTTCGATAAGGAAATTGCCTTCGATGCTTCCGAAATCCAGCCACGCATCACCTATGGCACCAATCCCGGTATGGGCATTGGCATCACCGAATGCATTCCCGCTCTCGACGAGGTTCCTGAAGCAAGTCGCGCATCGTTTACAAAGAGTCTTCGATACATGGGCTTTGAAGCTGGCAAACCTCTGCTGGGAACACCCGTCGACTACGTCTTCCTCGGTGCTTGCACCAATGGTCGCATTGAGGACTTCCGTGCCTTTGCCTCATTGGTGAAGGGCAGACAAAAGCACCCGCACGTGACGGCTTGGCTCACTCCGGGCTCATGGGCTGTGCATCGACAAATCGTTGCCGAGGGCCTGGACGAAGAATTGCGCGCGGCAGGGTTTGAAATCCGCCAGCCGGGTTGCTCTGCTTGTCTGGCTATGAACGATGATAAGGTGCCAGCCGGCAAGCTTTGTGTCTCTACCAGTAATCGCAACTTCGAAGGCCGTCAGGGCCCAGGTGCACGCACCATATTGGCAAGTCCGCTGGTAGCAGCAGCTGCTGCCGTGACGGGTTTGATTACCGATCCGCGTGAGTTACTTTGAAATCTCCAATTCATTCTTTGACACATGAAGCAGAAATTCGATATTATCACGTCAACGTGTGTGCCTCTTCCGCTGGAGAATGTTGACACCGATCAGATCATCCCGGCCCGTTTCCTCAAGGCTACCGATAAGGTAGGCATGGGCGACAATTTGTTCCGCGACTGGCGATACAATGCCGATGGAACGCCCCGTGCCGACTTCGTGCTCAACGATCCGACGTATTCGGGAGTCATCCTTGTTGCCGGAAAGAACTTCGGAAGTGGTTCCAGCCGTGAACATGCAGCATGGGCCATTGCCGACTATGGGTTCCGGGTTGTCATCAGCTCGTTCTTTGCCGATATACACAAGAACAACGAACTCAACAACTTCGTACTCCCTGTGGTCGTAAGCGAGTCCTTCCTTCAGGAACTCTTCAAGTCCATTGCCAACGATCACGCTACGCAAGTCAGAGTCGACTTGCCGAAACAGACCGTCACTAATCTGGCTACGGGTCGCTCAGAGTCCTTCGAAATCAATGCCTACAAGAAACATTGCCTGATGAATGGTCTTGATGACATCGATTTTCTTGTTGCCAATCACGATAAAACCGAAGCATGGGAACGTCAGAACAAATAAATAATAGCCGCCAAGCTAGATTCATAGAGATTCTTGACTGTACCATGCGCGATGGTGAGCAGACCAGTGGCGTGTCGTTTCTTCCTCATGAGAAACTCGTCATTGCCCGCAGGCTGTTGTCGGAGGTGAACGTCGACCGCATCGAGGTAGCCTCGGCCCGCGTGTCTGAAGGAGAGAAGGAGGCCGTGAGCATGATTTGCCGCTATGCCAGTCGCATTGGCCGGCTCAATAGTGTTGAGGTCCTTGGCTTTGTCGATGGCAAGCGCTCTGTCGATTGGATTCGTTCTTGTGGCTGCCGGGTCATCAATCTGTTGGCTAAAGGCTCACTCCGCCATTGTGTGCATCAGCTACGCAAATCGCCTGAACAGCATATTGTCGACCTTCGTGAAACCATCGGCTATGCTCATGCGATGGGTCTCGACGTGAACCTCTATCTTGAGGATTGGAGCTCGGGCATGCGCGATTCCGTTGACTACGTCTACCAATTACTCGATGCTCTTCGCCACGAACCCGTCCACCGATACATGCTTTCCGACACGCTCGGCATCATGAACCCCTTGCAATGTGTGGAGTACATGCGCAAGATGGTGAAACGCTATCCCGGCTATCACTTCGACTTCCACGGACATAACGACTATGATCTCGCCGTGAGCAACACGCTGGCTGCTGTGTTGAGTGGTTGTAAGGGTCTACATGTAACGGTGAACGGTTTGGGAGAACGGTGTGGTAATGCACCCTTAGCCAGTGTGCAGGCCATTCTCCGTGATCACTTCAATGCCAAAACCAACATCTGTGAGGAGAAACTCAACGACCTGAGTCATCTTGTCGAGGGCTATAGCGGTATTGCCATTGCACCTAACATGCCCATCGTCGGAGAGAATGTGTTTACGCAGGTGGCAGGAGTGCACGCCGATGGCGACAGCAAGCATCAGCTCTATCAGAATGCACTGGTGCCCGAGCGCTTCGGACGCCGGCGCGAATATGCATTGGGCAAGAACTCCGGCCGAGCCAACATTGCCAAAAACCTCGAAGAACTGGGCCTTGAGCTCACACCCGAGCAAACACGCTTGGTGACTGCCCGCATCACAGAGCTTGGCGAGAAGAAGGAAATCGTCACTCAGGAAGACCTGCCCTACATCGTCAACGACGTGCTTCGAAACCATGTCCCTGGCGACCGGGTGCGCCTCATCAGCTACATGGTGTCTACCGCCTACGGCTTGAAGCCAGGTGCCAATGTGAAGGTTGAAATCAACGGACGGCAGTTCGAGGCTGGTGCAACGGGCGACGGACAGTATGATGCCTTCGTAAAGGCCATGCGCCATATCTACAAGAAGTATCTCGGACGAACATTCCCCATCCTGGTCAACTATGCCGTCTCCATCCCTCCGGGTGGCCGTACCGATGCCCTTGTGCAAACAGTCATCGCTTGGCAATTCCCCGATCGTATCGTGCGCACCCGTGGACTCGATGCCGACCAGACCGAAGCAGCCATCAAGGCTACCTTTAAGATGCTCAACATCTTCGAGAACGAACAGCAGTAATGCTCTCTACCTATTCTTCCCTCGCATCAGAGCGAGAGCAGACAGGTGCAGAAACTCAATACAATCATAAATACTCATTACTAATTTTATAAAAGAACTATGGAGCTGAAAATCGCTGTACTGCCTGGTGATGGCATCGGACCGGAGGTCATGACGCAGGCTATTGGAGTCCTCAATGCCATTGCAGAGAGATTCCATCATGAATTCAAATACGAAGAAGCCATCTGTGGTGCACATGCCATCGACCTCGTTGGCGATCCTTATCCCGACGCCACTCACGATGTGTGCATGCGAGCCGATGCGGTGCTCTTTGCTGCCGTGGGCGACTTGCGCTACGACAACGATCCCACCTCGCCTGTCAGACCTGAGCAGGGACTCCTCGCCATGCGCAAGAAGCTCGGGCTCTTTGCCAACGTACGGCCCGTGGCCACCTTCCCCTGCCTTCTACATAAGAGTCCGCTGAAGGACGAACTCATCCGTGGAGCCGACTTCATCGTTATCCGCGAGCTCACGGGTGGTATGTATTTCGGTGAGAAACACCAGGACAACGACATGGCCTACGATACCGATATCTACACCCGTCCGGAGATTGAGCGCATCCTGAAGGTGGGCTTCGAGTATGCCCAAAAGCGCAAGCGCCACCTCACCGTTGTCGACAAGGCCAACATTCTTGCCTCTTCCCGCTTGTGGCGACAGATTGCCAAGGAGATGGAGGCCAGCTATCCCGATGTCACCACCGACTACATGTTCATCGATAATGCCTCGATGCGTGTGCTCACCGAACCCCGTTTCTTCGATGTCATCGTCACCGAGAACACCTTCGGCGACATTCTTACCGACGAAACATCGTGCATCACCGGTTCCATGGGCCTGCAGCCATCGTCGAGTCTGGGTTTGCACACGCCGTTGTTTGAGCCTGTTCATGGTTCGTGGCCACAGGCAGCTGGTCAGAATCTCGCCAATCCACTTGCACAGATTCTTTCCGCCGCCATGTTGCTTGAACACTTTGGCTTAACGGAAGAAGGACAAGTCATACGCCAGGCCGTCGATGCTTCGCTCGAACAGAACGTGCGTACACCTGAGATTCAGGTGGAAGGTGCACCTCACTACGGCACGAAGGAGGTGGGCCAGTGGATCATTGATTACATCAAAAGCGGTAAGTAGGGTACTGACATGAAACGTGTTTTTCATTGTAAAATGCCTGCCAGGGTAGGGGGCTGGTGCCTTTTCGCCCTAGCGGTTTGGCTTGCGCCGTTGTCGGTGGCACATTCCCAGACGCTTCAGGACTCACTTCAGGCTGCCATCGATGCCATGGAGTATCATCCCGACTCCGTAGACCTTCGCTTGAAGAAGGCTGCCATCAACATGCAGATGGAGCAATGGCAGCTTGCAAAGGACGAGTACGACATCGTGTTGCAACAGCAGCCCGGACATCTGGCAGCGCTCTATTTCCGTGCCTATGCCAACCAGCAGCTGCGCCGCTATCAGTTTGCACGCCTCGACTACGAGCAACTCCTGCGCATCGTGCCCGCCCACTTCGAGGCAAGGCTTGGACTTGCCTTGCTCAACCAGCAGATGCAGCGCTACACCGAGGCCTACGACCAGCTGAGTCTCCTCATCAGTCAACATCCCGATAGTGCCGTAGTATATGCCGCACGAGCCGATTTAGAGATGCAGCGCGAGCAGTATGAGCCTGCCGAATACGACCTGACTCAAGCCCTGCGCCTGCAACCCGACCAAAAAGATTGGTTGCTGGCACGAGCACAGGTGCGCATCAACATGAAGCACGATGATGATGCTCGCGAAGACCTTGAGCGTCTGGTTGCGCTTGGAACACCTCGCGCGGCACTCCAGTCGTTTTATCAGCAAATCACAAAGAAGAAGAAACGACGCAGGTAATATTAAAAATGTAGGGACGCGGCGTGCCGCGTTTTTGGATTTAGCATTCCCCCGACAAAGCAGCGTGTCGCGTTACTAGATATGGCATGTCCTTCTCCAGTAACGCGACACGTCGCGTCCCTACATTTGGATGAAATGATTATTCCACAGTGAACACGACGATGCTCTTGGGCGGAAGCTGAATGGTCATCTTGCCATTCTTTCCCTTGCCGAAGTCAATCTTCAAGGGCTGCTTTTTGTTGGCTGTCGGCACGCTGATGTCTTTGCCCGGCTTGCTGTTTGCAAACTCTATGGGTTCTACGCGTGTAGGGTTCTCAAAGTCGTTATAGGCCCGAATGTCTGCCGTGCATAACATACTGCCCTTCAACGACTTGCCACTGATCCCTTCGAGTGCAACTTCTTGTGCTTTGTCGAGCGAGACATTGGAAAGCGAAACCACTGTTTTCCCATCTTTCGTCTTGGCTGCCGAAGCGCTAATGAGCGGCAAACGGCGGAAACCATCGTCCTTGCTTACGTCCATCTGCTTACGCATCTCGTGGCGCACCTTCATCTCGTTGCACTTCAGGTCGAGCGGCAGATAGGTGGCCTCTTGGAACGGGGTGTACATGCGGAACACGTGGTAGGTGGGAGTTAACACCATGTGCCCTCCGTCCTTCGTGTCCGTAAGAATCATCGACTGCAGCACGTTCACGATTTGTGCGATGTTGGCCATGCGCACGCGGTCACAGTGGCGGTGGAAGACATTCAGCGAGATGGCTGCCACGAGAGCATCGCGCATGGTATTCTGCTGATAGAGGTGTCCGCGCACGGTGCCAGGCTCCTCGTCCCACCAGGTTCCCCATTCGTCTACCAAGAGTCCAATGCGCTTCTGCGGGTCTTTCTCGTCCATGATGTCGCAATGCTTCTTGATGACGTCGTCAATCTCCAGACACTTGCCGAGCGTCCAGTAGTACTCATCGTCGTCGTAGACCAGGGCCGAGCCCTTCGAGCCATCCCATCCGCTGCAGGTGTAGTAGTGCAGCGACAGACCGTTCATCTGGTTGCCCACACGATCCATCAACACGCGCGTCCAGTTGTAGTCGTAGTCGCTGGCACCCGAAGCAATCTTATAGAGCTGGTTGCCATCGTAGTTGCGGCAGTAGGTCTGGTAGCGGCGATAAAGGTCGGAATAATACTCCGGTCGCATGTTGCCACCGCAACCCCACGACTCGTTGCCCACGCCCAGATATTTCACCTTCCAGGCCTTGTCGCGTCCGTTCTGTCGGCGCAGCTTCGCCATAGGCGTGTCGCCGTCGCTCGTCATGTATTCCACCCACTTGGCCATCTCTTCCACCGTGCCGCTACCCACGTTACCACTGATGTAGGGTTCACAGCCAAGCAGCTCGCAAAGGTTCAGGAACTCATGCGTACCGAACGAGTTGTCCTCGATGGTTCCGCCCCAGTTGTTGTTCTGCATCTTCGGACGCTCCGAGCGTGGTCCGATGCCGTCGCGCCAGTGATATTCGTCGGCAAAGCATCCGCCGGGCCAGCGTAGCACCGGCACTTGCAGGTCGCGCAGAGCCTGCAGCACGTCGTTGCGGTAGCCCTGTGTGTTAGGAATGGGCGACTCCGGTCCTACCCACAGACCTCCGTAAATGCATGTGCCGAGATGTTCGGCAAACTGTCCGTAGATTTCCTTGTGGATTTTCTGCGTGGCATTGTCTGTGCGAATGCTCACGGTGGCATCCTGGGCACTTGCCGTGAAGGCCATCATGGTGCCCATAGCGATAGTAAATAATTGCTTTTTCATCATGTAAATAGGTTTAGTTTGATTTCTTGTGTTTGCAAATTTACAAAAAACCTTCAGTATATGCAACAAAATGCCGTATAAATGTGATTTTTGCAAGTTATTCATTTTGCCGTTTGAAGTTTTTTTGCGAACTTTGCATGCGAATCCGTTACCATAACACGAATATCCATAAGTCATTAATACAAAGAATCATGAAGAAAAGACGGCTCATCCGACAAATGCGTAGTTTTTGTCATGTAGGGAAAGAATTTTGAGTTCAAAGAACTTCTCGTCTCTATATCCGTATGCTTGCCGTTTCATCGTTTTGATTTTGTTGTTAATTCCCTCGATT